>ENA-OYVR01000483-OYVR01000483.1-human-gut-metagenome-genome-assembly--contig:-NODE-483-length-10372-cov-5.078027_pt1 | contig 10372 bp, 16 predicted proteins | sample MGYA00244158_ERZ653373 | MGnify/ENA primary metagenome ERZ653373 (study PRJEB26926, sample SAMN06164990) | human gut metagenome | biome: ENVO:00009003; feature: ENVO:2100002; material: ENVO:00002003... | reverse complement strand
CCGCAACAGAGGCAACACCGTTGCCGTACAGGCCGAACGGCTCATAGTGGATCTTGGCTGCGGAGACGAGATCGGTACCGTTGGAGGCGTTGAAGCTGTTCAGATACGGGGTGTGCTGGAAGTAGTTTGCGTCGAGCGAGCCGTCAGCCAGAGACTGGTTCGGCAGCACATAGTCGTCATAGATCACGATCTGGAGGTCATAGCCCTCGGCAGCCAGCGTGTCCTTGACCTGCTCGAGAATTTCAGCGTGCGGGGTGGAGGAAGCGCCGACCTTCAGCGTTTCGAGCTTGCCGTCGGTGGAAGCGGCGGTATCGGCGGAAGCATTGTTGTCGTTGGAAGCGGGTTCGCTCTTGGAAGCGCAGCCGACAAGCGCGGCGACGAGCAGCAGAGCGGAAAGAACGATTGCAAGTACCTTTTTCATGATAAAATCTCCTTTATAAAATTTAAAATCGGTTTGTTTCTGACGTGAGGACGGCTTCGGTCACATTCGGCCGCATCGCCAGTTGATGCGGAGCAGCCGCTCAAAAATCAGTCTCATGGGACGCTCCTTTCAGCGGGCGCGCTTATCGGTCTTCCGAACGACAGTGGTGCCCACGATCTGGATGAGCTGGACGATCACGACGATCAGCAGCACGCAGACCCAGACGACGAGCTTCTGACTTCTCTGGTGGCCGTGGATGATGGCGATCTGCCCAAGGCCCGTGCCGCCCAGCGTCGCGGCCAGCGCCGTATAGCTGAGAATGGTGACAGTCGAAATGACGCATCCGGAGATGAGCGACGGCTTTGCCTCCGGCAGCAGCACGTGCCAGATGATCTGAAAATTCGTGCAGCCCATGGCCTGTGCGGCCTCAATCACGCCTGCGGGAACCTCCTTCAAAGAGGACTCGACCATGCGCGCCACATACGGCGCGGCGGCGATGATCAATGTGACGATGACCGCGCCGTTGCCGGTCGAGGTGCCGAGCAGCAGCTTCGCCGCCGGGATCATGGCAACCATGAGAATGACTGCCGGGATGGAGCGGAAGAAATTCACGATGAAGCCGAGCACGGTGTTGACGCCCTTGTTGGGGTGCAGGCCGTCCTTGTCCGTCGCCCAGAGAATGACGCCCAGCGGCAGGCCGATGAGATACGCGAAGATCGTGGTGAGCGCAGTCATGTAGACCGTCTGCCAGATGCCCAGCTGGATAATGTTGTTATCCCAGAGCTTTACGAAATATTCGGTAGCCATTTACCGCTCCTCCTTCCACGTCAGTCCGCTGTTTTTCAGCCAGCTGACGACCTTTTCCGCGTCGTGCTCGTCGTTCGGCAGCTCGAGGATCATATGGCCGTAGGCCGCGCCCTCGACGGATTTCGTATCGGCGAACAGCACGTTCACCGGCACGCGGCAGGCCAGGATCATTTCGGAAATGACGGGCTTCTGCGTATCCTCGCCGTTGAAGATCAGGCGGAGCTTCCGCCCGCCGGTCGTGGGATCGAGCACCGGCCGCTCCTGTGGGAGCACAAGCTCGCGCGCAATATCGGACTTCGGGTTCGTGAACACGTCCGCCACGCGGCCCTCCTCGGCGATGCAGCTTTTATCGATGACGGCCACGCGGTCGCAGATCTGGTCGATGACCTTCATCTCGTGCGTGATGACAATGATCGTCACGCCGAGCGTCTTGTTGATCTCGCGCAGCAGCTCCAGAATGGAGCGCGTCGTGTTGGGGTCGAGTGCGCTGGTCGCCTCGTCGCACAGCAGGTACCGGGGATTGGTCGCCAGCGCACGGGCGATGGCCACGCGCTGCTTCTGTCCGCCGGACAGCTGCGAGGGGAAGCTTGCAGCCTTGTCGGCAAGGCCCACGACCTTCAGCAGCTCCTCCGCGCGCTTCTTTGCCTCCGCCTTCGGCGTGCCGGAAATTTCAAGCGGGAAGCAGACGTTGCGCAGGACCGACCGCTGCTCAAGCAGGTTGAAGCTCTGGAAGATCATGCCGATCTGCCGGCGTACCTGCAAAAGCGCCTTCTCGCTGAGCGCCGTCAGGTTCTGCCCGTCGACCCAGACCTCGCCGGAGGTCGGACGTTCGAGCAGGTTGATGCAGCGCACCAGCGTCGATTTGCCCGCGCCGGACAGGCCGATGATACCGAAGATCTCGCCGTCCGCGATGGTCAGGTTCACATCCTTCAGCGCTTCCACGCTGCCGGAGGCCGAGGAATAGATTTTGCCGAGGTGTTTCAGCTCGATCATGGGAAATCCCCTTCCACAGTGTTTTAATAGGTTTTCTGAGACAAATAAAAAGAGCCGGGAAACTCACATCGTTTCTCAGCTCCGGCATTGGCGGTTTGACTGCCAATATGGAAATTTATGAAACAAAGCGAGCCGATTTTTGAGTACGCGAAAACATGCACATGCAGCGCATGCACATGGGCATCATCATAGCGGTGGTAAACAGCTGTTTCATCGCGTGTCGGCTCCTTTCCTGATTTCTGGGGTCATTATATACAGCGGGCCAGCAAATGTCAATGGCAGATTCGCCCCAAAAATCCGCCTTTCTGCATCGATTTTTTGTCAGTCTGTCAAAAAGCAGCCGCTCTGCAGCAGAGTCAGGGTGCTCATTTTGCGCTCGGAAACCGTATCGATTTTCTGCACCTCATAGCGCAGCTTGTAATTCGCGCCCACATCGGACTCGAAATCATCCAGATCCTCGCCCATAGATTCACAATAGTCCCTGACATCACGCACCGGCGCGGGCATGGCGATCCTGCCGTCGACGCTGCTCGGCATTCTGCCGGTCGGGTGCCTGCTCTCCATGCGCGGCGCGCTGTCTGCTGAGACGTTCCTGTCGGTCATTGTGCTGTCCTTCGGCGTTATGCAGCCGCTCATCACCGCCTTTTCCCACACGGACGATATCGCGCAGGCCGGGCTGCAATATGGGAAGGACCAATATGACCGGGAGCGTTACGCGGAGCTGCGGCAGATCGCCGCAGCAGCGGACAGAATGATCGCAGTCACTGCTGCAGTCAGACATATTTTTCGTATCTGCATGGTCCCTGCACCTGATTTCCCAGCCAGCACGCGCGGCAAGACCTTTCTGCAATCGCTTCCGGCCCGAAAACAACAGACGCAGCGCAAACCGGCCTGATCGGATCGCACTGCGTCTGGCGTTTTTATTTTTCTGTCAAGCATATTGCGTGATGTGCATCATGCAATATGCTTTGCTTATTATACGCAGGCATGGCGGACTGTCAACGGGGCTGCCGCGAAACAGCCCCGTTTCTTGCTTCGAATGCGCTGCTTTACACAAACTTGATCGTCAGCGCGATAAAGATCTGCGCCATATAGTACAGCACGTGCAGAACCGCGTTGCGGTAGGGGCTGTCGTTTTTGCCGAAGGAGAGCACGACCAGCATATTATCGCTCGTCGAGAAGCAGATGCCGCCGACAAAGAACAGGAACAGCGCCCGGTTGGACTCGATAAACGCGCCCGTCGCCGCGCAGGCCGTCATGAACAAAACGCCGCCGATATAAAGCACGCCGAGCGGCGTAATTTTGCCCGCGCGCACCTCCTTGGCGTATGCGTAGAAGCAGGCCGCGCCCAGCGCCACCACCGCGATGGGGATCGCGTACAGCCACGCCGCCGGGCAGAGCGCCAGGATCGCGAGAATATACACGATATGGCCCAGAAAAAACGACACGGAGCCAGCAGCGAAGAACAGCCGGTGCAGCTTTTCCGACAAAAACCGCAGCGCCAGAAGCAGATCGCCCAGCATCCCGAGCGTCAGTCCCGCCACGACATACCATCCGTACAAACTCGGCCCCATCCGCCGCAGCTCCAGCAGCCCCAGCAGCACGAACACCACCGACGCCATGGTCTTGAGCACGACAGACGACGCATCGCGCCGCTTATAAGAGCGCATGATGAACAGCGTCTCCAATACCGCGCCCGCACTGATCAGCAGAATCTCCAGCATCCGCCTCCCCCCTTTCCGCGTGTTCCTTCTTCCCGCTTATTTTACCATGTCCGCCGCGCCGCTGTCAACGTTACGTGCCTGATCGTATTCGTACAGCAGCTTCGCCACGGCCTCGCGCGTGACCGGCTGCTGCCAGCCGAAGTTGCCCGCGCTGTCGCCGGTAAAAATGCCGTTCTCCTTGGCCCACTGTGCCGCCTGCAGCGCCCAGTCGGACGGATGGTCGCCCGTTCCCTTCAGAGAAAGCAGCTCTTCCTTCGTCATCTCCATCACCTCCATGACCTGCCGTTTGAACGCGAACCACGCGTTCTCGTCGTCCACCCACATTGCGGGGCACCGCTTGCTGACCACGTCATAATGCCGCAGCACGTTTTCGATCGGAATGCCGTACTTGCGCATCAGCCTTCTTGTCAGCAGCGCCGCGTTCGCCACGACCGCGTCCTCCAGCCAGTAGCGCCCCGCGTCATACCGGCAGCACATCTCGATGGAGATCGAGTTGCCGTTGCGGCAGCGCGGGTGCTTCTGCGTATAAACGCCCGCCGTGCCGACCGACCATGCCGTATCCTCGTCGCTGACCGACTGCAGCCAGCCGTTCCGGTCGACAAAATAGTGGGCCGAGGCCCCGCGCGGGGACTCAAAATATTTGAGTCCCGCCGCGGCGGAGTCGTTGCGCCCGGCCGTGTAGTGCAGCACAAGAAACTCGATGGGTGCGCTGCGGCCCTTCGTGTAATTACTCGGATGCGCCGTCGTCATGCCGTGTCTCCGCGCCGCTCTGCAGCTTCTGCGCCTGCGTCCCGAAATAAAACGCGATGACCGTCGTATAGATCATCATAAAGTCCTGGCTGACCTCGCCCCTGACCGCCTGACAGGCGAACACCGCCGTCAGCGCCAGCGTCACGATCGACTTGACCGTCAGCAGATTTTCGATGCGCTTCAAAAACTGTTCCATACCTCCAAAGCTCCTTTCCTGTACCTGTGCCTATGTCACGATCTCCCATTCGGCGACCTCGCGGGCAATGCGCTCGATGAACGAATTGCCGTGCAGCGCCTTATACGCCTTGTATTCATAGAGAAAATTCTCATATTCATACTGCCGGATGGTTTTTTCTTCCCTATGCTTATAATATGCCGCCAGCATATCCGCGCGCAGCATACAGCGCTGCCCTTCCCGGATCGCGCTGAGGCCGAACAGCCGCCCGCGCACCGGCTTTGCCAGAAGCAGCAGCAGACTCAGCACGGAACCAAGCCCGCTGCACACGCTTACAAGCGCGAAGAATGCGCCCGTCTGCTCCGCACTCATTGCATCGCTCCTTCCGCCGCCTCCAGCAGCGCCGCCAGCTCCGGCAGCAGCGCTTCGATGGTCTTTTTCGCTGCCGGCCCGAGCGCCGCGTAGCTCTGTGCGAAGCGCCTGAGCACCGGCAGCAGGGCCGCCAGCTTCTCCGCCGCGCCGGGGTCCAGCGCGTCCAGCCGCGCTTTAATCCGCGTGAGCAGTTCCCGTTCCAGTCTCGTCATGCCAGCGCCTCCTCCAGCTCCCGCAGCGCCTGCTCCAGCTGCGTATAGCTGCCCATTTTAATACTGAGCGTCCCGTCCCGGTTGTCTGTGATCGGGCCTGCGACGCAGTAGCCGGAGCAGTCCTGCTCCTGCGCCGCGTCATCCGCGCCGGCCTCACGCCGGACGATGCCCCAGCGCAGCCCATCCACAAACAGCTGCACAGCCTGTGCATACGGCATGGCAAGCGTGACGGTTTTCGACGCGCGGCCATCCCAGTCGCGGTCGATCTGCTTTCCGCAGAAGTGCGCAGAGTACTCCGTTCCGTTTACCTTCAGATATTCCATACGCTTCCTCCCTTCAGAAGCAGAACGCAAAGCTTACGCCGAGGCTGTTTGAGGCATTGGACGCGCCCGCCTGGCCGTTTGCTCTGACTCTGCAAAACATACCGCCGCTGGCTGACGACCGTTCCCACCAGAACTCGTCAACGCCTTCTCTCTTCTTGATCTTCGGGTTGCCTGCCTTGTAATAGTCGTACTGGCTTCCTTCCCCGGCTACGGAAGAACTTGCAGTCCCGAAAATCTCCACCTCGCTGAGCAGGAACAGCGTGTCCGATACCATCTCAATCGTCGTGCTGTTGCCCCCCTCAGATGTCTTCTTGTTTACCGCGTGGATGCCGTTCTGCACCTCCGCCGGCATCAGCGCCAGAATCGCAGGCAGATAGGTCAGGCGCATATCGGTGTTCTTCCAGCCGAGACCGCTCAGGTTGGTGCTGTACATCTGCTTTGCTTCGCTGTAACAATCATGCAGCTGGAACGTCAGCGGAGCCGTGCCGGAGCCGTCCGCATACTCGTCATGATTCTTGCCGATGATATCGACCTGATAGGCCGTCCCGCCGATGTTCATGGTCTTGCTGTCGCCCACGGCCCAGCTGTCCGGGGCGATCCCGGTCCTGCACACCGCGATGATCTCTTCCCATGTATTGTCGGCAAAGCTGTCGAGATACAGGGGCATTTTCATGCTCTGCGTGCCGATCACGATGCTCTGCGCGGCATTCACCCCGTTTTTCGCCGACGTAACGCTCCACGCGCCTGCCTCCGGCAGCTCCAGCGTGCACACTCCGTCTGTCCCGGCAGTTCCCGTGACCGTTTTGGGGCCCTTCACTGCCGTGACTGCCGCCCCGGCAGAGGTGGTCACGACCAGCTTCGGCGTGATGCCGGTCTGGATCGCCTGAATCGCCGACACAAAGCCAGACGGATAGATCAGCTGCGCGGATGTGCCTCCCTTGACTCTGATCGCGTTCGCGACTGCCGTGAGGTCGGTGTCAAATGTCAAAAATTCTGCCATCAGAAGCTGCCTCCATTCGCGTTCGTGATCGTCGCCGCCGCCCATGCGCCATTGGACACCCGCAGGAACTTTCCGTTGTCGGAGGCCGTCACATCCGGCAGGAATTTTTCATCGCCGGACAGCGTATATCTGGTTCCCCAGAAGCCCTCTGCGGCATCCGCCGAATTGATCCACACGTAGCGGACCCTCAGTTCCTCCGGCGTATCGCCCTGCGTCATTTCTGTCAGCGCAAATTTTGCATATCCGTCCGAAGCGTCCGCATGCAGCTCTGCCAGCGGAAGCAGCACGGTATCATCACCTGTGCCCCCGTCCAGCTTCAAAATTGCACGGCATGGCCGCCCTGCCTGATGGGCGGCAAGGATCTCAGCGAATGACTTATCATGTGTAGCATCCTCGTCGTACACATCCTGCCCCGACAGCGTGCAGGTCACATAAAACGGCTCCGGGTCTTTGCCTGCTGCGCCCGCCGGGCCTTTGATGCTGACGCTGGCCGGGTTCTGTTTTCCGCCGTCGTTCGTCCAGCTGAGAACACCGGCTGCGGAAACATGGGGCGTAAAGGTCGTGCCGTCCTGTCCCGGCGCACCGTCCGCACCTGCCGGCCCGGCAGACCCATCCTGCCCGGGTGTCCCCGCCGGGCCTCTGATGCTGACGCTGGCCGGGTTCTGCTTCCCGCCGTCGTTCGTCCAGCTGAGAACACCGGCTGCAGAAACAGACGGCGTGAACGTTGTGCCATCCTGCCCCGGCGTACCGTCCGCGCCCGCCGGGCCCTGTGCGCCGTCCTTTCCGGGCGCACCGTCCGCGCCGGGGTCGCCTTTGTCTCCCTTTTCGCCCCTTGCGCCCTGAAGCGGCCCATTGTTGATCCAGCTCTCTGTCACGCCGTCGAAAATATAAATGTCATACGGCTCCGACGTACCGACGCCGTAAGCGTCGCCCGCCATCGGCGCCTGCACGGACGCTTCCAGCGCGGAGGCCGTCTCATAATACCCCTTCACGAGAAAGCCCGCGCCAGTCTCGCCCTTCGGACCCTGTGCGCCGGTTTCCCCCTTCGGGCCGCGTTCGCCGGGGTCGCCCTTTGGGCCCTGTGCGCCGGTGCCGCCCTTCGGACCCTGTGCGCCGGTGTCGCCCTTCTCACCCTGCGCGCCTGTTTCACCCTTTGGCCCTTGCGCGCCTGTTTCGCCTTTTGGCCCCTGTGCACCCGTCTCGCCTTTTGGGCCTTGCGCGCCGGTATCGCCCTTCGGGCCCTGCGCGCCGGTGCTGCCCTTCTCGCCCTGCGGCCCCACGACACTTCCAACATCGACGGTGCTGCCGTCCGTCAGCGTGAAGACGAGCCGTCCCCCGTCCGTGACCTCAACCGCCTTCACGCCTCTGGAGATCAGTCCGCCAATGGTTGCTGTGACCGTATTCGGAATCTCTACCCGCATATCCGCACCTCACTCTGCCGCCGCGCGGTTGTCCCGCGCAAGCGTTGTTTTGTCGCCGTGCGTATACAAAATGTCATAGAAATACGCACCCTTCGGAAATTTTGCGCTGACCGTATCGTCAAACGTCAGCGTTGCCTGCCCGCCTGTCACGCGGTCAAACTGAAACGTATGCACCGGCGCGTGCGACGCGTCAAAAAAGCTGACCGTCAGACTGTCGGACGCGCCGACCGTGACCGGATCGCCGTCCTGATCGCGCAGCTCCAGCGCCAGCGTCACGGAAAACGTATCGCCCGCGTACCAGCGCAGCACACCGCCCGCAATGCGCGGGCTTGGCTTTGCGCCCGGAAGCTTTGTCATCTGTTCTCCTCCTTCCGGCCTTTTCAGTTGATCTCATCGCGGCGCGCCGTGCCGGGCGCCGTTCTGCCGCGCTTTTCGCCTCTGCCTCTGGCAAGGGAAGTCGAGCGCTTTGTCTGCTTGTCCTTCGCCGTGCCCGCCTGCGCCGCCTTCTGCCGGGCCTGCGCCGCCTTTTCTGCCGCCGCAGCCTGCTTGTCCGCGTAGGCGAGCTGCTTCCAGTACTGCGCGTTCGCCGCATCCTCCCGGTCAGAGCGATAGTTCAGCTCATTCCAGTAATTGTCGTTCGCCAGCTTCGCATACTGCAGCGCCAGATTCTCGCTGCGCTGCGCCTCGCTCTGATACGCGCCGCGCGCGTCGGACAGTGCCGCGTAATAATCCGACACCTGGTCGCGGTAGCGGTCATAGTCGCTCTTTTCACGGCTGCTGATGCGCGCATAGCGCTCGGAAAGCGCCGAGCCCTCGCGGTCATACTGACTGCGCGCCTGCGCATAAAGCTCCGGCACGACCTCGTTGAGCTTCTGCAGATACACGTTGTACGCCTGCTGCCCCGCCTGCTGGCTGTAGCTTGAGCCGTAGCCGCCCGTGAGAGACGCCGCCGCGCCCATCGTGTTTTCCATCGCCAGCCGTCCCGCGCTCTGGTACTGCTCCCGGTACTGCCGGTACATCGGGTCTGCCCCCAGATCGTAGGAAAACGCCTTCCGGTTCGCGATCTGGTCATAAAGCGCGGCCAGCTCGCTGTCCCACCGGGACGTATAGCTGCCAGGCTTCTCCGACAGCACCCGGTCCAGCGCCGCCTTCGCCTCGCTTGCCGCGCCGGACGGCGTATAGCCGGGCGTTCTGACCTGCGCTGTGTCCGTCTGACCGGCCGGAGCCGTTCCGTAGCTGCCGCGATAGTTATAGATCGTCTGATATTTGTTGCTGAGCGAGCTGCGGTAGCTGCCGTCTGCGTTTACGCCGAGAATGCGGTACGTGCCGCCGCCCGTCACGACCTCGTCGCCCGCCTGCAGCCCTGCCGGAGCCTTTCCGTTACCCTGCACTCTGTAAAGCGCCATTGTCCTCCTCCTTTTTCTCCTCTGTTTCCGCATCCTCTTGCGCTTCGAGCAGCCGCACCTGCGTGCACACCTGATCGAGCACCATTCCGACGACGCACGGCGGAAGCCCGGAGGCGTTGATCGCCTCCACCAGCCCAGCACGCAGCGCGCCGATCGCATTTGAAAGCTTACTCATGCCGTTTCCTCCAATTTCCTCACTCTTTCCCGCAGCATCTGGACCTGCCGGATACACAGGGCGATCAGCTCCTCATAGCGCAGGCCGTAGTCCGCGCCGCCGTCTTCCCTCTGCGTTTTCACAAAGGCCGCGAAGTCCTTTCCCGTCAATCCGCACTCCCGCAGCGCCTGCTCCACATCCTGCGCGACAAGCCCCGTGTGCGTCCTGCCGGACGTGCCGCTTTTCAGCCGGTAGCTTGCCGGACGCAGCTTCTCAAACAGCGCGTCATAGCGTTCCAGCGCATACGAAATGTCCGTCTTCTTCTCCCGATCAGATGTAGTGATCGTGCCCGTCTGCGCGTACACGACCGACCACCGGTAATCGGAAAACCCGAGCGATCCCGCGCCGTCAACAGACGGCGCCGTGCTGCCGCTCACGACCAGATCGCCGCCTACCGCCATTCGGCAGTTCGTCTGCGCGCCGCCCTCCGTGACGGAGAGCGTATTGCCGCCGTAGCAGAGCTTCGCGCCGCTTGCCGTCGCCACGACCTCGCCAAGCCCACTCTGCATATGGACTGTCTCTTATACACATCTCCGAGCCCACGAGACTAGCGC
>ENA-OYVR01000474-OYVR01000474.1-human-gut-metagenome-genome-assembly--contig:-NODE-474-length-10429-cov-3.936090_pt1 | contig 10429 bp, 7 predicted proteins | sample MGYA00244158_ERZ653373 | MGnify/ENA primary metagenome ERZ653373 (study PRJEB26926, sample SAMN06164990) | human gut metagenome | biome: ENVO:00009003; feature: ENVO:2100002; material: ENVO:00002003... | reverse complement strand
CTACACTTATGCGATCGTCGGCAGCGTCAGATGTGTATAAGAGACAGTTATAAATGTTATGAAATTAAATATGAAATCATCAAGTGTTATGATGATGATAGGCAGCAGTACATCCTCCACGAGGTACAGTCTGTGGAAAAATCCGTTACAGTATCCAATGAGCATATATATGATCATAAAAGGGCCTATGGCAAAGCCAAAGTACAGATCATATAAAAAGCCACAGAAAAATCCCACCAGCATTCCCTCTTTTCGACCTCTCATAAGTCCAAAGGACACCGTGAGGATGAGCATCAGATTGGGAGTCGCACCCGCAACTGAAATATATGGAAAAAGTGCTGACTGAAGCACAAAACATATTATGATTAATAATCCAAGTGTGATAACTCTTCTCAATGTCTGTTTAACCTCTTTACTTCTACTCCGAAACAGTTTTCTTGGTCTGGAGGACTATGAGTACCTCCTGTATCTTTGAAAAATCACATGCCGGAGTGATATATGCAGTCTTTGTAAGATTGTTGGAATCTTCCTCTATTTTTGTTACATACCCTATGTTAATTCCCGACAGATATTTGCTTGACACATAGGATGTGACGACCTGATCGCCGACTCCGACCTCTGCGTCCTTGTCAATGTTTTCAGCGATAAGATAGCCATTCTCATAATTGCTGGCGCTTCCCTCAACATTACAAATAGCCTCTGACGGTAATATCATTCCGTTTACATTTGATGTATCGTCTATGATGGCTCTTACCTTGGCATAATCCTTTCCGGCCTCTGTGACTATTCCACACAGGCCGTTGCCATACATGACATTGCAGCCCTCGACAACACCATCATCTGTTCCCTTGTCGACATAGAACACCTGAAACCATCCGCCGGTATCCTTTGATATGACTCTGGCAGCAGTCTTCTTATAATCGTAATACTGGAGATCAAGCTCATAAAGTGCCTGAAGACGTTCGAGCTCATACGAATTCTGCTGGTACTGTGCCACCTGCTTCTGACTCTGTTCAAGCTGATCCTTGAGTGTTTCATTCTCCTTTAACAGTGCGTCGTAATTCTGGAATGCCTCAGTTTTGCTCTGAACCCATCTGCCTATGGTATTTACCCCTTTCTGCATGGGCTGGACAAATATGTTGGTAAAATTCCTCACCGGTGCAAATATTCCCCCCGCAAAGAGAGATACAAGCATGAGCACAACGCAAAAGCCTGTGAGTCCAAGCAAAAAATATCTCGGTGTGATCTCTATTCTTTTTCTGTTCCTATTTCGTCTTCGTTTCATTATAAAATACCTCGCTCAGCTAAGCTGACATAGCAGTTATTTCCTAAAATAATATGATCTGAAAGCTCTATCCCTATCAGTTCCCCGGCTCTGTCCATCTCTCTGGTGATATCTATATCCTGACCACTCGGAGTCGGATCTCCGGATGGGTGGTTATGCACAAGTATGATATAGACAGCATCGTATCTGAGCGCCTCCACAAACACCTCTCTCGGAGATAACATCGAACTGTTCACTGTTCCCTCTGAAATGCGGACATCCTTTATGAGCTTATGCTTCGCATCAAACATGAGGAGATACACGTATTCCTTTTCGAGATATCTTGTGTTCTCCATGAAATAATCCGCAATGCTCTGTGGGGACTGGAACGACAAAAACGGCTTAAATGAAGCCCTGGCCATCCTCCTGGATATCTCAGCCAGACATTTCATCTGTATCGCTTTTACCTTTCCAACTCCGCTTATCTCTTCAAGTTCACTCACAGTCAGGTAATTAAGCCCCACTATCCCCTTGTGGACCGGATGGGCATCCAGTATCCTGTAGGCTGTGGACAGCTCATTTGCCTTCCTGCTTCCGGTTCTGAGGATGACTGCCAGAAGTTCAGCATCTGTGAGAACCTCAACTCCATACTTAAAGCTCTTCTCATACGGTCTCTCAGTCTCCGACATTTCTTTCATGGAGACCGAAAGTCCTCCTGCAAAATTCTCTTTGCAATAATTTTTATCCATATTTCCTCCTTCCGCCTCTCCAAGCTCCAGAGAAAATTTTATATGGCCGACTAATTAATCTACCATACTATAAGGTTTTTTTCTACCATTTTCTGTAATGACATTATTATGCCGTACTTGGCATGGGGATATGTAAGTCCCCCCTGAAAATATACCGCGTAAGGTGAGCGCATAGGTGCATCCGCTGAGAGCTCAATGGATGAACCAGACACAAATGCTCCAGCGGCCATGATGACCGGTGAATCATAGCCCGGCATGTCCCAAGGCTCAGGTCTTACATAACTGTCAACCGGTGCTGCAGCCTGGATTCCTTCACAGAATGCCACGACCCTCTCAGGAGTCTGAAGCTCAACAGCCTGAATAATATCGTATCTGTCCTCTGTGCTGTCAGGAACAGCCTTAAAGCCCAGTCCCTCGTATACATTTGCTGCAAATATCGCACCCTTAAGCGCACTTGCAGTAACTGTAGGTGCCATGAAAAGTCCCTGAGTGAGAGCCTTTGTATTGCCAAGTGAGGCTCCAACCTCCTTGCCGAGTCCCGGAGTTGTGAGTCTGTATGAAGCATTCTCCACGTACTCCTTCTTTCCGCATATATAACCTCCTATCGGTGCAAGACCGCCACCCGGATTCTTGATGAGAGAACCGACCACAAGATCGGCACCCACATCCGACGGCTCTATATCCTGTACGAATTCTCCGTAACAGTTGTCTACCATGCATATGATGTCAGGATTTACACTCTTGACCGCTTTTATGGCCTCACCGATCTGCTGTACAGACAGCGTCTTTCTGACCGCATATCCCTTGGATCTCTGTATCTCCACAAGCCTTGTGCGGCTATTGATCGCATTCTTTATTCCATCAATGTCAAAGTCTCCGTTCGGCAACAGATCCACCTGGGCATATGTGACACCATACTCTGCAAGTGAACCCCTTGACTCCCTGATACCAATGATTTCATCCAATGTGTCGTACGGCTTTCCCGCTATGGCAAGGATCTCATCTCCCGGGCGCAGATTACCGAACATGGCCGTGCAGAGTGCATGGGTTCCGCACACTATCTGTGTCCTGACAAGGGCATCCTCCGTGTGAAATACGTCTGCATATATCCTCTCAAGGGCATCTCTTCCGTCATCTGTATAGCCATAGCCTGAAGAGCCGGCAAAATGCGCCTCGGACAATCTGTTGTCCTGCATGGCCTTCAGGACCTTGAGCTGGTTGATCTCACTCACAGCATCGATGGCTGCGAATCTATCCTTAAGTTTCTCCTCCACACTGTTGCAGTATTCAAACACCTTTTCATCCACATTCAGTGATCTGTAGTAATCCTTTAACATATCTTTCATCTCTGTATAATCTCCTTTTCGCGAAGCCTGTCTAGCATAAATGACAATATTTCAGACTCGCTGTCGTACTCACTTTTATCAACCCAGGTCACATGTTTTTCCCTCTTGAACCATGTGATCTGTCTCTTGGCAAAATGCCTTGTATCTCTCTTTAGCGTATATACTGCCTCATCCAGAGTGCATCTGCCCTGAATATAATCGATTATCTCCTTGTAGCCAAGCCCCTGCATTGACACCAGCTCCCTGCTGTAACCCTCGCTCACAAGCAGTTTTACCTCGTCCAGAAGACCTGCCTCAAGCATGATATCTATCCGTCTGTCTATTCTATCATATAATTTCTGTCTGTCATCATTTAACACAAAATATTCAAAATTATATGGTGACTTCTTCTGCGACTCAGTCTCGTTGTGTTCAGATATCTTCATACCTGTTTTTTTATAAAATTCAAGAGCCCGTATCACTCTTTTTACATTGTTCTCATGTATCTTTTCAGCGGATTCAGGGTCGACCTCCGCTAGCATGTCATGAAGGAATGTCTTGCCGTGGGTATCTGCAAGGTTCTGCAGCTTTTCCCTGTATGACATATCATTGTCATTTTCCTCAAAATCTATATCATACAAAAGCGCCTGGATATAGAAGCCAGTACCACCTACTATGATTGGAATTTTTCCACGGGAATATATATCCTCCATAGCACGAAGAGCATATTTCTTGAAAAGCACAACGTTGAACTCTTCTGCCGGATCCAGAATATCTATCAGATGATGCCTTACCCCCTGCATCTCCTCCGGCTCTATCTTCGCCGTTCCAATATTCATCTTTCTATATACCTGCATGGAATCTGCGGATATGATCTCGCCGTCCACCGCCTTTGCCAGCCCTATGGACAGTGCCGTCTTGCCGACAGCCGTGGGGCCGGTGAGGATTATCAGTGGTTTCATATTCTTATCCATCCTGTTATCTCCTATACTATACGCTTAAATTTCTTCTCGATCTCCGACTCAGTCATGGATATAACTGTTGGACGGCCATGAGGACATGTATAAGGGTTTTCTAGTTTTAAGAGCTGGTCTATAAGTGCATCAGCCTCCTTGAAACTTATCTCCGTATTGCCCTTTATCGCAGCCTTACACGCCATAGTGGAAAGCTTGTGTATAAATGTGTCTATAGTCACCTTTTTAGCACTGCTGCTCGCATCAGCTATGAAGTCTATAAAAAGCTCTCTGCCATCAAGGCCAAACAGGTTGTCAGGTACAGCGTTAAGTTTGAACTCCCTGCCTCCAAAGTTCTCGATCTGATATCCAAGTGCCTCGAACATCTCCATATTTTCATGAAGAAACTCTATCTCTGCGGCACTGAGTGTAACAACCGCTGGAGGCATAAGATACTGTGAGTATATCTTCTTATTCTTGTAATTCTCCATAAGCTCTTCGTACTTAACCTTCTCATGGGCGGCATGCTGATCCATTATGAAGAACTTACCATCGTACTCTATGAGCCAGTATGTCTTGAAAAGCTGTCCTATGAGTCTGTGCTTCGCACGGGCCTCCTTTGTCAGGAATTTCTCCTGGAACATATCCTGCTGTACATATTTTTTTCCGGCTTCCTCAATATAAGCTGCATCTGAAGCTGCAGATACTGTTGAGTCTTGTGTCGCCGCTGTGACCGAAGGTCTAGCTGGTGCCGGAGCTGTATATGCCGGACTCTCGTTTACCACATTCCTGTTTTGTACTATAGCTCTCTCAAGATCATTATTCCTATCCGCATATATGTAGTTTCCTGCCGGCTTCTCCGTCTTGTTATTATCTATGACGTCTGATCCTTTATTGTTTGAGCTGCTAGTCTCATCTATGATTTCTATAACCGGGCGGACCGGCTGTGATGATGTCTGTGGTTCAATCGGGCAAAGCTGCTGTGGTGATGTCTGTGTCTCCGCCGAGCGAAGCTGCTCAGGCTGACTCTGCGGTTCTGCCGGACGAAGCTGCTCAGGCTGACTCTGCGGTACAGTCCGCTCCTCTGCCCTGACTATCTCCTCACGCCTTTTATTCTCGAATGCCTCCGGTGCATTTCCAACATCCCTCTGCTTAAATGTCTCCGGCTTCGGATCCTTCCCCGGCGCCACATCAGGAATGAGCTCCTTGAATAACAGTGTCTCCCTTATGGCATTGTAGGTGAAGCTGTATATATCCTGACTGTTGGCGAATTTCAACTCCATCTTGGTCGGATGTACATTTACATCGAGGAGATCAGGTCTCACCTGGAAATTGATCTCGGTGAATGGAAACTTGTGTATCATGACAAATGTCCTGAAAGCATCCTCGATCGCCTTGGTGAGCACCGCACTCTTTATATATCTGTGATTTACATAGTAGCCCTCAAATGATCTGTTGCCCCTTGATATACAAGGTCTTGCTATATATCCGGAGATCTTCATATAGTCATTTTCCGCATTTATCTCAAGAAGATTTGAGGTGATGTCTCTTCCATAGATATGGTAGATTATGTCTCTGAGTTTGCCATTGCCTGATGTGAACAGCTTGTCTGTTCCATTTGCAATGAACTTAAATGAGATCTCCGGGTGTGACATGCATATACGGCACATCAAGTCGTAGATATAGCTTGTCTCCGTGGCATCAGTCTTCATGAACTTCTTTCTCGCCGGTGTATTGTAGAAAAGATTTCTGACAATTATGGTTGTTCCACCCGGAGCACCTATCTCCTCGCTGGATATCTCCTTACCGCCATGTATCTGGTATCTGAGACCGGTCACATCATCAGCGATCTTGGTTATCATCTCCACCTGGGCAACCGCCGCTATACTTGCAAGTGCCTCACCACGGAAACCAAGAGAAGAGATACTCAGGAGATCCTCGACTGTCACAAGCTTACTTGTGGCATGTCTGAGAAATGCAAGCTTGACCTCATCCTTCTTTATACCTGCTCCGTTGTCGGTGACTCTGAGAAATGACAGTCCGCCTCCCTTTACCTCGACGGTTACCGCTGTGGCACCTGAGTCTATGGAATTTTCCACAAGCTCCTTGATGACCGAGCTCGGCTTCTCTATAACCTCACCGGCTGCTATCTTGTTAATCGTATTTTGGTCTAATACTTTTATCATTACTTATCGCTCCTTATTATTTAAGTCGCTCCTGCAATTCATTTAAATAAAGCAACGCCTTCATAGGTGTCATGTTGGACAGATCAACACACTTTATGTCCTCGATCACCTGTGATTCGGCAAGTGAGCCGAACATTGACATCTGGGTGTCTTCTTTCTTCGGTTTGAAATCATTTGTAACCTTTATCTCCTTCAGCTTGGTGGTTATGTCCTTGTCTATAAGCTGATTACATATCTCATTTGCTCTCGCTATAACGACATCCGGCACACCGGCAAGCTTTGCAACCTGTATACCGTAGCTTCTGTCGGCACCGCCCTTGACGATCTTTCTGAGGAACACTATGTCGTCTCCGTCTTCCTTGACCGCTATACAGTAGTTGTTGACTGCCGACAGCTTACCCTCAAGCTCCGTGAGCTCATGGTAATGTGTCGCAAACAGAGTTTTTGCTCCGAGCAGTTCACTGTTGCTTATATACTCAACGACAGCCCAGGCGATCGCCAGACCGTCATATGTGCTTGTTCCTCGACCTATCTCATCAAGGATGAGAAGGCTGTTCTTCGTGGCATTTCTGAGTATATTTGCGACCTCGCTCATCTCCACCATAAATGTGGACTGTCCTGATGCAAGGTCGTCGGAAGCCCCCACTCTTGTAAATATCCTGTCGCATATGCCTATATTGGCAGATGCCGCAGGGACAAAGCTTCCAACCTGAGCCATGAGAACTATGAGCGCAGTCTGTCTCATATATGTGGATTTACCAGCCATGTTAGGACCGGTGATGATAGATATCCTGCTCTCATGGTTGTTCAGATATGTGTCGTTTGTGATGAACATATCGTTGTTCAGCATCTTCTCAACGACCGGATGACGTCCGTCCTTTATGTCGATGACTCCATCTGTATTGATCTCAGGTCTAACATACCCATTTGCAACAGCCACATATGAGAGTGAACACAGAGCATCGAGCATGGCTATGCTGTGTGCTGTTCTCTGTACCCTTGTGAGCTCTGCAGCAAGGGTGTCCCTGAGCTCAACATATGTGTTGTACTCCAGCGCAACAAGCTTGTCGGATGATCCGAGTATAACTCCAGCCAGTCTGTCAAGCTCCTCGGTTGTGTATCTCTCAGAATTGGCAAGTGTCTGCTTTCTGATGAAATAATCCGGCACAAGACTCTTATATGAATTGGTTACATCAAAATAATATCCGAACACCTTATTAAACTTTATCTTGAGATTCTTGATTCCGGTCTTTTCCTTCTCTCTGGCCTCAAGCTCTGCGATCCAGTTCTTGCCATCAGTTGTGGCATTCTTCAGAGTATCTATGTCCTCAAGATAGCCATCTTTGAATATTCCGCCCTCTCTGATAAGTATAGGCGGCTCATCAACTATGGCACGGTCAAGAAGGTCATAGAGATCCTGCAGATCATCTATTCCATCCCTGATCTCGGTGAGCTCATCCGAATGGAATTCACCGAGAAGCTGTATTATAAATGGAAGAAGCTGTATGGACGTCTTAAATGCCAGAAGATCTCTCGGATTCGCTGTTCTTAACGATATCCTCGTCATAAGTCTCTCGAGATCGTATATGGTATTCATGTACTCACGGAGTTCGTCTCTGGTTATGACAGAGTCGTTGAGCTCTGTTATCGCGTCAAGTCTGGCTTCTATATCATCTTTGTGGATAAGGGGCTGCTCTATCATATTTCTGAGCATTCTCGCTCCCATGGCCGTTTTGGTCTTGTCAAGCACCCAGAGTAGTGAGCCTCTCTTCTGCTTATCCCTGAGTGTCTCTGTCAGCTCCAGATTTCTTCTGGATGAGCTGTCTATGATCATGAAGTCCTCTATGGAATATATATCTATCCTGTTGATATGATCCAGTGAGTTCTTCTGTGTCTCATGTAGATACTGGAGAAGTGCGCCCGCTGACAGCAGCATATCCTCCTGCTCATCTATGCCGAGACCATCTATTGATCCGACCTTAAACTGTCTTTTAATGAAATCCTCACAGGTGTCATCGTTAAAATAATGAGACGGAGCCTCCGATATCGTTATCTTCATCTTCTCCTTCATGTAATCAAAGTTCAGATCGCATGACAGGAATGTGCCATTTCCTATGATCTCCGTCGGGGAATATTTGTTTATCTCGTCGTACAGCTTGGATGTAGATGAGATATGACAGGAACGGAACTCCCCTGTTGTGATATCGCATACGGCCACACCATACTCATCATTACAGCCAAATATACACATGAGATAGTTATTCCTCGTCTCATCAAGAATAGCCTGGGACATATTTGTACCAGGCGTAACTATACGTATAACTTCTCTTTTTACTATACCCTTTGCGAGCTTCGGATCTTCCATCTGCTCACATATGGCTACCTTGTAGCCCTTCTCTATCAGCTTGTTCAGGTATATGTCACAAGCATGATACGGAACACCACACATCGGTGCCCGCTCCTCCTGACCACAGTCCCTGCCGGTCAGTGTTATCTCAAGTTCCCTGGATGCCGTCAGGGCATCGTCGAAGAACATCTCGTAGAAATCTCCCAGTCTGTAGAAGAGAATACAGTCCTTATACTGATTCTTAACTTCCATATACTGAGCCATCATTGGTGTTAATGCTGCCACTTCAACTACTCCTATTCTGCTAATTCACCCATGTAATAAAATCCCTTACACTCAACAAGCTTTACATTCAGGATCTTTCCAACCATCTCCGCACACCCAGGGAAATGGACAAGTATGTTGTTGGAGAGTCTTCCGGTCAGAAGGCCGTCGCCCTTCTCGTCAAAGCCCTCAACCAGAACCGGCTGTGTCTGTCCCTTTATCGCAATAGTCTTCACATCACTTATCTCCTGCACACGCCTTAAAAGCCTGTTGTATCTATCCTGTATCTCTTCCTTTGTAGAGCCGTTTTCCATGCCTGCGGCAGGAGTTCCTGTTCTCTTTGAATATATAAATGTAAATGCGGTGTCATACTGTACTTTCTCAACCACGTCCATGGTCTCAAGGAAATCCTCCTCGGTCTCACCAGGGAATCCCACGATTATATCAGTGGTGAGTGATATTTCCGGAATCTTCGCCCTTATGCGGTCAACCAGTGCAAGATATGACTCCTTTGTGTACCGTCTATTCATCGCATTCAGTATCTTTGTCGAGCCCGACTGTACCGGCAGATGGAGATGTCTGCAGATCTTTTGATTCTCCGCGATGACATCTATCAGTTCATCCGACAGATCCTTTGGATGTGAGGTCATGAATCTTACTCTCTGTATCTTCTCTATGGCACACACACGCCTCAGCAGTTCCGCAAATGTGATCGGATGCTCAAGGTTCTTGCCATATGAATTGACATTCTGCCCGAGGAGCATGATCTCCACCACTCCGTCGTCAGCAAGCCTCTCGCACTCAGCTATAATATCCTCCGGATTTCTGCTTCGCTCCCTTCCTCTTACATATGGAACTATACAGTAGGTACAGAAATTGTTGCATCCAAACATGATATTTACACCTGATTTGAATGGGAATTCCCTCACCGCAGGAAGATCCTCCACGACCTCCTTGGCATCCTTCCAGATATCTATGACCATGCTTCCGGATTCTATCCTGCTCACAAATATCTCAGCAAGCTTATATACATTGTGTGTTCCAAATACCATATCGACAAACCTATAGCTCTTGCTTATGGTTGTCACCACATGCTGCTCCTGCATCATGCATCCGCACAGAGCTATCTTCATCTCAGGATTTTTCTCCTTGAGGTGCTTCATGAGACCAAGGTGACCATAAACCTTTCTGTTGGCATTCTCCCTGACCGTACATGTGTTATATATTATAAAGTCCGCATGTTCAGACTCGGTCCTAACATATCCCATCTGCTCAAGTATTCCGGCAAGCTTCTCAGAATCCCGGACATTCATCTGACAGCCAAATGTCTGTATAGAACAG
>ENA-OYVR01000456-OYVR01000456.1-human-gut-metagenome-genome-assembly--contig:-NODE-456-length-10621-cov-5.762351_pt1 | contig 10621 bp, 9 predicted proteins | sample MGYA00244158_ERZ653373 | MGnify/ENA primary metagenome ERZ653373 (study PRJEB26926, sample SAMN06164990) | human gut metagenome | biome: ENVO:00009003; feature: ENVO:2100002; material: ENVO:00002003... | reverse complement strand
GCGGGGCGAGGAGCACGGCTATCACTTCGGCGGCGATGTCTACCAGCGCGTCGAGCTGAGCGAAAACGGCCTTGACTGCCGCATCGTGCCCGCGTCCGACCCGGTCGGAGAGGGGACGTACAACGCCGCCGAATTCACGCCCGCACTGATCAAAGACGGCGAAAAAATCGAGGATTCCTTCTGGACGGGTGAGCAGCCGCGCGCGTGCTTTGGCACGAGCACGCAGGGCATCTATATGCTCGTCATCGAGGGCCGCTACCCGGACGAGGGCATCCGCGGCACGAGCGTCAACACGTGCTCGGATATCCTGCTTTCCTACGGCTGCTGGAACGCCCTCAACATGGACGGCGGCTCGAGCGCGATCTTGTGGTACGACGGCGAATATGTCACGCAGTCGTCGTCCTCATTCCTGCGCTACACCGGCGGCCGCCCGCTGCCGAACGCATGGGTCTACGGATGAATTTTCATGTTGACAATCGCAGGAAATGTGGTAAAATATCTGCGATATTGGAAAACCGCGTTGAAAAACCGAGCGTTCCGGTGCAGCTTTCAGAGAGAAGGGGACGGTGAAAGCCCTTCAGCAAGCCTGTTCGCAGCCAGTTTGGAGCGGCCGCGCGAAAGCGCGGCGGGTGCTTCCCGATACAGAAGCGCCGAGATGTGCGCAAGCACAATCAGGGTGGTACCGCGACTGACCTCGCCCCTGTCATGGGGCGGGGTTTTTATATTTTACTCAGAATTTTTCTTTCCACTGCACCTCTTGCCTCTCCCTTTGGGAGAGGTGTCCGAGCGAAGCGAGGACGGAGAGGGGAAACAATGACCAAAACCCTCTCAGTCACCTGTGGTGACAGCTCTCCCGGAGGGAGAGCCAAGTGCCCTCTCAGTCGCCTGCGGCGACAGCTCTCCCATAGGGAGAGCCAAGGGCCGTCTCCGGCACCGTGTATCGTTTAATTTTTAATGTATATAGAAGGAGTATTCATCATGGCACACAAGGCATACGGACTCAATGAGCTGCGCGAGATGTACCTGAAGTTCTTTGAAACGAAGGGCCATCTGCGTCTGCCGAGCTTTTCTCTCGTTCCGCAGAACGACAAATCCATCCTGCTGATCAACGCGGGCATGACTCCCATGAAGCCGTGGTTCACCGGCGAGGAAGAGCCCCCGCGCCACCGCGTCACCACCTGTCAGAAGTGCATCCGCACCGGCGACATTGAAAACGTCGGCCATACGGCCCGCCACGGCACGTATTTTGAGATGCTGGGCAACTTCTCCTTCGGTGATTACTTCAAGAAGGAGGCCATTCCCTGGGCATGGGAATTCCTGACCAGCCCCGAGTGGGTCGGCCTTGAGCCGGACCGCCTCTATCCGTCCGTCTTCGCGGGCAACGAGACGACCCCCGCAGATGACGAGGCCTTCGCCATCTGGCGCGACGTGATCGGCATCCCCGAAAACCGCATCTTCCGCTTCGGCAAGGAGGATAACTTCTGGGAGCATGGCTCCGGCCCGTGCGGCCCGTGCTCGGAAATTTACTATGACCGCGGCGAGCAGTACGGCTGCGGCAAGCCCGGCTGCACCGTCGGCTGCGACTGCGACCGCTATGTCGAGGTCTGGAACATCGTCTTCTCCCAGTTCAATAACGACGGCCACGGCAATTATACCGAACTCAAGCAGAAGAACATCGACACCGGCATGGGCCTCGAACGCCTTGCCTGCGTGTGTCAGAACGTCGCGTCCCTGTTCGACGTCGACACTGTCATGAACATCACGAATAAAGTCTCCGAGATCACCGGCGCACACTATGAGGAGTCCGACAAGACTGACGTGTCCCTGCGCGTCATCACCGACCATATCCGTTCGTCGACCTTCATGATCTGCGACGGCATTCTCCCCTCCAACGAGGGTCGGGGCTACGTCCTGCGCCGCCTGCTGCGCCGCGCCGCGCGTCACGGCAAGCTGCTGGGCGTGAACGAACCGTTCCTCTATCAGGTCGTGGACACCGTCGTCCATGAAAACGAGTGCCAGTACCCCGAGCTGCGCGAAAAGCAGTCCTATATCACCCGCGTCATCCGCACCGAGGAAGAAAACTTCGCCAAGACCATCGATGGCGGCATGAAGATCTTCTCCGAAATGCTCGAGAGCCACAAGGTAAACGGCGAGACGACCTTCTCCGGCGCGGACGCGTTCAAGCTCTATGACACCTACGGCTTCCCCATCGACCTGACCAACGAAATGGTCGCCGAAGAGGGGATGCAGGTCGACGAAGCGGCCTTCAAGCAGCTCATGCAGGAGCAGAAGGTCCGCGCGCGCGAGGCACGCAAGGCGCTCGGCGACCTCGGCTGGGCCGGCGTTGAATTCGGCAAGGAGATCCCCGCCACGACCTTCATCGGCTATACCAACATGGAAGCCGAGGGCAAGATCGTCGCCATCGTCGCCGACGAAGAGCTTCAGGGTGCGATCACGTCCGGCACGGATGCAATTCTTGTCCTCGACCAGACCCCGTTCTACGCCGAAATGGGCGGCCAGGTCGCCGACCATGGCACCATTCACACCGAAACCGCCGAATTCACCGTCACCGACGTGCAGAAGAACAAGGGCGGCAAGTTCATGCACTACGGCAAGCTCGTCTCCGGCTCTCTGGCCGTCGGCGATACCGTGACCGCGTCCATCGATGCCGCCCGCCGCAAGGCCATCATGCGCGCCCACTCCGCAACGCATCTGCTGGACTATGCTCTGCGCACGGTTCTCGGCGACCATGCCCATCAGGCAGGCTCCCTTGTCGAGCCGGACCGCCTGCGCTACGACTTCACACACTTCTCCGCCGTCACCGCAGACGAGCTGGTCAAGATCAGCCGCCTTGTCAGTGAGCTTGTGCTGGACGGCATGCCCGTCGAGACGAAGGAAATGCCCATCGCGGAGGCGAAGAAGCTCGGCGCGATCGCCCTGTTCGGCGAAAAGTACGGCGATGTCGTGCGCGTCGTGAACATGGGCGGCAAGTCCGTTGAGCTTTGCGGCGGCACCCATGTCGATAACACCGCCAAGGTCGGCCCGTTCCGCATCACGAGCGAATCCTCCGTTGCCTCCGGCGTGCGCCGCATCGAGGCCGTCACGGGCGAAGCGTTCCTGAATCTCGTCGATGAGATGAATATGCGCCTGGTCAAGGCTGCCGAGCTGCTGAAGACCACGCCGGTGGAGCTGATCAACAAGGCCCAGAGCAGCATGAACGAGATCCGTGAGCTGCACCAGACCATCGAGCGCATGAAGGACAAGCTCTTCGCGGGCGATGTGGACAGCCTCATGTTCTCCGCCAAGGACGTAAACGGCCTCAAGGTCGTCACGGCCAGCCGTGAAAATACCGATGCAAACGATCTGCGCAAGCTGGGCGATTTCCTGCGCGACAAGAACCCGAACACCGTCGCGGCTCTCGGCGCTGTCAACGGCGAAAAGGTCACGCTGCTGGCCGTCTGCGGCAAAAACGCCGTCGCACGCGGCATCAAGGCGGGCGATATCATCAAGAATATTGCGCCCATCGTCGGCGGCAAGGGCGGCGGCAAGCCGGATTCCGCCATGGGCGGCGGCACGAACGCCCTCAAGCTCGACGACGCGCTGGCGGCTGTCGACGATTACGTCGCGGCCAATGTCAAGGACTAAGGAGGAAGCACCATGTCTGATTGCCTGTTCTGCAAAATCATCGCGGGCGAGATCCCGTCCGCAAAGGTCTACGAGGACGACCTCTGCTATGCCTTCAAGGACATCAGCCCCCTTGCCCCCACACATTTCCTCGTCGTCCCGAAGCAGCATTTTGCCTCCGCCGCTGAGGTCACGCCGGAAAATGAAGCCGTGGTCGGCCACATCTATACTGTCATTGCCAAGCTTGCCCGGGAAATGGGCTTTGCCGACGGCTACCGTGTGGTAACGAACGTCGGCGAGCTGGCCGGGCAGACCGTCCATCACATCCACTTCCACGTGCTCTCCGGCAAGCAGCTGGGCAGCTTTAACTGAGGTTCCAATATTTTTACAATTTTCCCTGCCATGCCGCCCGCATGGCGGGGAATCTGTTATTTTCCCATCAAAAACGCACGGAAGGACTTGAAAAAGGCTGTAGTGTATGCTATCATTGGTATATATGCCAGCGGAGTCATCCCTCATTCCCTCCGGCTATGGCATTGGAAACGTTTTAACCCTCTCTCCTTCAAGCAAGCAAATCCGGGCTTCCCTGCTTCGGCTGGGAAGCCCAACCCCCCTCTGTGACAATTGCATCGTATTCGGCCCACACCTCCTGCCCTTTACCAGCTGTAGTTTTATTTTATCTTCTAAATCGAACAAATTTTCTAATAATGCTTGCATTGGATCCGCCTTCGGTGGTATGATAGGGACAGAACCTGAAGGGAGGCGGAACGGGTGTATCTGGCGATCGATCTGAAATCCTTTTATGCGTCGGTGGAATGTGCGGCGCGGGGGCTTGACCCGTTAAAAACAAATCTCGTTGTGGCGGACGCGGCGCGGACGGAGAAAACGATCTGCCTGGCCGTCTCGCCGTCCTTAAAGGCGTATGGCATCGCGGGCCGGGCGCGGCTGTTCGAGGTGGTGCAGCGCGTCGAACAGGTAAACGCCATGCGGCGGCAGCACGCGCCGGGCCGACAGCTGCGCGGCCAGAGCGAAAACGCGGACACGCTTGCCGCGCACCCGGAGCTTGCGCTCTCCTTCATCACCGCGCCGCCGCAGATGGCGAACTATATACGTGTCTCCACGCAGATCTATCAGATCTACCTCAAATATTTCGCGCCGGAGGACATTCACGTCTATTCCATCGACGAGGTCTTCATCGACGCATCGCCGTATCTGCGCACCTACGGCCAGACGCCGCAGGAGTTGGCGCGGACGGTCATTCTGGACGTGCTGCGCACGACCGGCATCACCGCGACCGCCGGGATCGGCACGAATCTGTATCTGGCGAAGGTCGCCATGGATATCGGGGCCAAGCACGTGGCGCCGGATGAAAGCGGCGTGCGCATTGCCTGCCTCACCGAGCGCAGCTACCGCGAAACGCTCTGGACGCACCGGCCGCTGACGGATTTCTGGCGCGTCGGACGCGGGATCGCGAAAAAGCTTGAGGAAAAGGGCCTGTTCACGATGGGCGATATCGCCCGCTGTTCGCTCGGCAGGCCGGATGAATTTTACAACGAGGAGCTGCTGTACCGGATGTTCGGTGTGAACGCGGAGCTGCTGATCGACCACGCATGGGGCTGCGAGCCGTGCACGCTTGCGGACATCAAGGCCTACCGGCCCCAGACGCACAGCGTCAGCTCCGGTCAGGTGCTGCAATGCCCGTATCCGTTTGAAAAGGCGCGGCTCGTCGCGCGGGAGATGGCGGACGCGCTGGCGCTGGAGCTGGCCCGGAAGGGGCTTGTGACCGATCAGATGGTCCTGACCGTCGGCTATGACCGTGAAAGCCTGACAGACCCGTCCTGTCCGCCGTATCACGGCCCGGTCACAGTCGACCATTACGGGCGGCGCGTCCCGAAAGCCGCGCACGGGTCAGAAACGCTCCGGGCGCCGACCGCCTCCTCCAGAGAGCTCCTGCAGGCGCTGACGGTGCTGTTTGACCGGATCGTGGACCGCGGGCTGCTCGTGCGCCGGATGTATGTCGTCGCGAACCATGTGCAGCGGGAGCGGGACGTGCAGGCCGAGCCGGAATACGTTCAGCTCGATCTGTTTGCCGACGAAGCGGCGCTCACGGCTCGGCGCGAGGAACAGTCCGCGCGTGCGCGCGAACGGCGAATGCAGGACGCCGTGCTGGCTATCCGCGAAAAATACGGCAAAAACGCCATCCTGAAGGCCATGAGTCTCCGCGACGGCGCAACTGCCCGCCAGAGAAATGAGCAGATCGGCGGACATAAGGCGTGAAAAGCGTCTGCAGGCGAAATGCAGCGCAGACAGAAAATCCCCGTGCCGCAGTGCTGCGGCACGGGGTATTTTCATAGGGGCTGGGATTTACTTCTTGACGAAGGACAGGCAGTCCGTGCACTGATCAACCGTCGGATCGGCTTCATGGGTTCCAATACAAACCTTATCGAGGGTACAGTAATCCTCGCAGCCGCAGTGGTTGTTGCACTGGCTCACGTGGCACTCGATTGCGTGGTTGGCCTTTTCGTTTGCAAAGCTCATACAAAACTTCCTCCTTTTTTAAGGTACGGACTTAGTATGTGCGCAAACGGCCTGTTCATGCTGGAAAATTTTTTATCTGCGGCCACCGCCGAACCCGCCTCGACCTCCTCCGAAACCTCCGCGGCCTCCGCCAAAGCCGCCTCGGCTGCCGCCGCCGGGTCTGGGGCCGCCGCCGAAACCGCCGGGTCTGGGGCCAGGCCCCGGGCCGGGGCCGTGGTGGTGATGATGGTTCGAGAACAGTGAGCCCAAAAACAGGCCCGACCAGAAGCCTCCGCCTCCGCCGCCTCTGCGGCCGGAGCCGAAAATGGCCTTGATGATCCAGAAAATGACCAGAATCGTGATAATTGTACCGATCATGCTTTTCCTCCTGCCACGTCCGGTGTCCTGCGCGGGCGTATACTCCATATCCGCGGCACCGTTCAGACTGGTCTGGCACCAGTTGTACAAATCTTTGTACATATCACTCGCCGCGTCGTCTGCATCGCCGTCCAGAATGGCGGCAAAGCCGTCCTGAAAGATCGACTCCAGCTTGCTGTCGGTATAATCCGCGACATACGAGCCAGTCGTCACGTACCACTGCTCTGTGCTGGTATCAATGGCAAAGAGCATATCATACTCGCTCAGTCCCATTGAATCAAACGCGCTGTTCGTGCAGCTTTCCAGCGTTTTTCCGCCGGTGCCGTCCGTCGTCAGAATGGCGATATGGCTGCCGGTTTTGCGGTAGATCTTGTCGTTATAGTCCCGAATGGCTTTTTCGCCGCTGCGCGTAAACAGTCCTGCGTCGTCGCGGATATACTTGTCGGAGATCGTCTCGTCTCCCGCTGTATTGGATGTCTGCTCTTCCGCAGGCGTCTGGGAGATAGTCTGCTCCGGCACGGCTGTCTGCGCTGCCTCAACCGGTTTGTCACTTTTGAGCACCGGGGACAGCCCGATGAAGAGCGCTGCGGCGATCATCAATACCGTAAAGATGACCGCAACGCTCGTTTTTTGAAAGAATTTCATGCTTGCTCCTTCTAAAGTGTCAGCTGCGCGGCTGCAGAAGCTTCTGCTTCAGCTCGCCCTCCAGCCTGCGAAGCTCAGCCTCGGCCTCCTGCCGCTTTTTCGCGCCGTCGGTCTGGATCTGCAGGACTTCGTCGAGCGTGGAGATCAGCTGCTCGTTGGTGTGCTTGAGCGTTTCCATGTCGACGATGCCGCGCTCGGATTCCTTCGCCGTCTCGACGGAGGCCATATGCAGCATATCGGCGTTCTTCTGCAGCAGCGCGTTCGTCATGTCCGTGACCTGCCGCTGGGCCTCCATGGCGCGGCGGGAATTTTCAATGCCGAGCGTCAGTACCATCTGATTTTTCCACAGCGGGATGGTGTTGAGCACGGAGGTCTGGATCTTTTCGACAAGCGCGGTGTCGTTGTTCTGGATCATGCGGATCTGCGGCGCGGTCTGCAGCGAGATCATGCGCGTCAGCTCCAGATCGTGGAGCTTCTTTTCGAACCGGACGCATTTGTTTTCAAAATCATTGGCCGCCTGCGCATCCTCCGGCAGATTCGAAGCCTCGGCCTTTGCGCGCAGCTCATGCAGCGTGGTGCTGCGGGCCTCGGCCAGCTTCTGCTTACCGGCCAGAATATACATGGTCAGCTCCTTGAAGTACTGCAGGTTCCGCTCGTACATCTGATCCATCACGGCTACGTCCTTCAGCAGCGTGATCTTGTGCTTTTCCAGCTCGCCGGAGATGCGGTCGACATTGACCTCCGCCGTCGCGAAGCGGCTCTTCATCTCCTCGGCGTTGATCTTTGCCTTGCGGAACAGGCCTGCGATGCCCTTCTTTTCCGGCTCGTCCATCGTCTTGAGCTCGACAAGCAGGCCGGAGAGCATATCGCCGATCTCGCCCAGATCGCCGGTCTTGACCTTGGCCAACGCCGTGTCGGAGAAATCTGCGATGTTCTTCTGTGCGGAAGCGCCGTATTCGAGGATCTGATGCGCGTTTTCCAGATCGATCTGCTTCGAGAAGGCCAGCACGGCCTGCTGCTCTTGCTCGGAGAGCGCGGAAAGATCGGGGCCTGCCTCCGGCGCGGCCTGTGCTTTCGCGATGAGATCCGCTTCCTGTTTGACCTCCGGCTGCGGCTGCGCGTTCAGATCCGGCGTCAGGGTGAGCTGGGGAATGTATTCGTCCATAATCTGTTCCTCCTGTATCTATTTGTACCGTTTATGCAAAATCCTTTTTGTTCGTCAGCCCTTCGCTGGCCATCATTTGCTCCATCACGCGGATATCGGCGGTGATGTCGACGACGTCGGCCTCAAACAGCGCGTCGAGCTGCCGCTGGAAGGCGATAATGACCTTGTCGAGCAGGTCTTCGATCTTCTGCATCCCCTCGGTGATGTTTTCCGTTTTGAGACTCTGGTTCTGCAGCGTGACGTACTGCTCCATAAGCTTGATCGTGGTCGGCAGATAATAGTTGAGGAACTGCCGGATCTGACTGAGCTTTTTCGGGTTTTTCCGGACGCAGTCGAAGATCTGCGCCGTCAGCCGCTCGATGAGATCGATCTGGGCGCTTATGCGCTCGTCAGGGATCTCGTCGTTCAGACGGCGGATATCGGCGATGGCGCGCTTGCCCTGATAGATGACCGATTGCAGCTCCGGCGGGAGCTTTTCCTCCGGCTCTGGCTCCGGCTGCGGTTCAGGCTTCTTTTCCGCCTGCTTCGGCTGGGGCTGCTCCGGCGCGGCAGCCTTCGGCGGCTCGTCCGTCTTTTTGCCGGGCAGCACGATGCGCAGGATCGCATACACGATCGCCGACACGACCGCGCAGGAAAGAATCCCCCGGAAGGTGTTCAGCTTGCCGGCGTACAGCAGCCATACGATGCCAATGGCATAAATCGGAAGCGCGGAGCGCTTCTTTTTTGCGTTCTGTTTCTCTTTCTGTTCGTCCATGGTATTCCTTTCTCCGCAAGGCGAAGCATTTTTCTGGATATTTCCTCAAACTAATAGTAGTACAAACGTTGCGGAAAGTCAACTGCCGGACCGGATTGACACGGACTGCGGCGCACAGTATAATAGAGTGCGGAAGGAACCGGCTGCGCGGGAGAAGCTGCGGAAGCATCCTTGAGGAACCGGCTCCCTGCCGCATATCCATACCTATGCCGGCAGCCGGAAGGCGGTGCGCGGCTTTATTTTATGTAATGGAGGCATTCCTATGATCCGTGTATCCCCTTCGATTCTGGCGGCAGATTTTGCAAATCTGGAACGCGAGATCGGTACGATCAAACAGGCTGGCGCCGAGTATGTACATATTGACGTTATGGACGGCCTGTTTGTTCCCAATATTTCAATCGGACTGCCCGTTTTGTCCTGCATCCGCAAGGTGACGGATCTGACGCTCGACGTGCATCTGATGATCGACCGCCCCGTGCGCTATGCCGAGCGCTTCTGCCAGGCAGGCGCAGATATCGTGACCGTCCACGTCGAGGCCGACACACAGGAAAACACGCTTGAGGCCCTCCGCATCATTCGCGCCTGCGGCAAAAGGCCCGCCATCTGCGTCAAGCCCAAAACACCGGCGGAGGCCGTGCTGCCGTTCATCGAGCTTGTCGACCTGATCCTGGTCATGACGGTCGAGCCGGGCTTCGGCGGCCAGAGCTTCATGGCCGACATGATGCCCAAGGTGCAGGCGATCCGCGCGTATATCGATGAGAAAAATCCCGGCTGTGAGCTGGAGGTCGACGGCGGCGTCAACGCGCAGACTGCGAAGGTCTGCACGGCGGCAGGCGCAAACGTCCTCGTCGCAGGCAGCGCGTTTTTCAAGGCCGAAGACAAGGCCGCGTTTGTACAGGCGGTAAAATAAGCACACCCGCGTGAATTTTCAACTCCCATTGCCGTGTTTCCGCACGGCGATGGGAGTTTTTCATTTCGGCAGGGAAGACCTCTTGACAACGTAACAATGTTATGCTATTATACGACCGTAACAATGTTACGGAACAATGTTACGGAAGGAGGCTGCACATGGATGAGGATCTGATTTCCAAAAAGGAGCTGTTGGAGCGCTATGGGATCTCCTATGGCGCGCTGTACCGCTGGAAGCGGATGGGCCTGATCCCGGAGAGCTGGTTCCTGCGCCGTTCAACACCGAACGGACAGGAGACGTATTTCCACACGAAGCAGATCTGCCCGCGCGTGGAGCGGATCCTGGAAAGCAAGGAGCGCGTCTCGCTCGAAGAACTCGCCGCGGAGCTGGCCGGGCAGAAGCAGGCGTCTGCTGCGCGGCGGACACTGGTTCTGGAAACAAAATACGGCGCGAAAACCTATTCCCTCGACGAGCTTTTGCACCTGTATCTAGCCGAGGGCGAACACAAAACCGATATTCTGGAGCATCTGAAGGAGGAAGCATTATGAACGAACACATTGATATGAAAATTTCCGGCGCGAGCAGCATGCCGGGCGGCGAATACGGCAGAGTCTCGATCAGCGGGGCA
>ENA-OYVR01000451-OYVR01000451.1-human-gut-metagenome-genome-assembly--contig:-NODE-451-length-10641-cov-5.244002_pt1 | contig 10641 bp, 6 predicted proteins | sample MGYA00244158_ERZ653373 | MGnify/ENA primary metagenome ERZ653373 (study PRJEB26926, sample SAMN06164990) | human gut metagenome | biome: ENVO:00009003; feature: ENVO:2100002; material: ENVO:00002003... | reverse complement strand
CGAGATGAGCGCTAGTCTCGTGGGCTCGGAGATGTGTATAAGAGACAGGAGCACGATGCCGTAGCCGCCGATGCCGCGGTGACGCGAGCACAGCGGGATGCACAGCGATTCGGGGCAGGTGATGTGCCCGTCAAAATTCTCGACGTAGATATAGTCATCGCCGGTGGCCTGCATTTTTGAAAACTTCAGGCGCTGGCGCTTGGTGCGCATGTGGTTGATGTCCACAAGCTCGGTGTTGTGCTCGTTGTAGCGGCTGGCGATGATGTCCGCGAGGGCGTTGGCCGTGTCGAGCGAGGTGAAGCACGGGATGCCGAGCTGCAGCGCGCGGCGGTGCAGGGCGATGTAATCGTCCGTGGTCGCGTCCTTGAGCGCGCCGGTGTAGACGATGTAGTCGATGCAGCCGCTCTCGAGCAGGGCGAAGGCGTGCTCGCTCTCGCGGATGCCGTCGACGGTCACGACGTCGATGCCGAGGCGCGCAATGGCGGCGGCGGTCTCCGCGGTCGCGTAGAGCGCGAAGTGCAGGTCGTCGAGCTTCTTGGCCAGCGCCACGATCTCACCGAGGTCGTGCGTGTCCACGCTCACGAGCACGCCGTGGCGTCCGTCCGGATGCCGCCCGACGACCATCCCGGCCGAGGTCAGCCCCTTGAACAGCGCCTCCTGCATCGTCTTGCCGAGACCGAGCACCTCACCCGTGGACTTCATCTCCGGACCGAGGTAGGCGTTGACGTCGCCAAGCTTTTCAAACGAGAACACCGGCACCTTGACCGCGCAATACGGCGGGATGGGGTGCAGCCCCGTGCCGTAGCCGAGGTCTTTGAGCTGCGCGCCGAGCATGACGCGCGCCGCCACATCCACCATTGGCACGCCCGTGACCTTGCTGATGTACGGCACGGTGCGCGAGGCGCGGGGGTTGACCTCGATGACGTAGAGCTCGTTTTCCCAGATGAGGTACTGGATGTTCACCAGCCCCTTCGTGCCGAGCGCGAGGGCGAGCTTGCGCGAGCTGTCGACGATCTTGTCCGTCATGATGTCGTTGAGGTTGTACGGCGGGTAGACGGCGATGGAGTCACCGCTGTGCACGCCTGCGCGCTCGATGTGCTCCATGATGCCGGGGATGAGCACATCCGTGCCGTCGGAGATGACGTCCACCTCCAGCTCCGTGCCCATCATGTACTTGTCCACGAGCACGGGGGTGTCGATGCCCTGCGCGAGGATGCGCTGCATATACGTTGTGACCTCGTCATCGTCGTGGACGATCTTCATGTTCTGGCCGCCGATGACGTACGACGGGCGCAGCAGCACGGGATAGCCGAGCGTCTGCGCGGCGTGCAGCGCCTCGGGCAGTGTCTGCACGCCCATGCCCTTCGGGCGCGAGATGTGAAACTGCTCGAGCAGGGCGTCAAACCGCTCGCGGTCCTCGGCGATGTCGATCCCCTCGGCCGACGTGCCGAGGATGCGGATGCCGTGGCGGTCGAGCGTCTGCGTGAGCGCGATGGCGGTCTGCCCGCCGAAGGCGACCACGACGCCGACGGGGTGCTCGACATCGATGATCTGCAGCACGTCCTCGGCCGTGAGCGGCTCGAAATACAGGCGGTCGGCGGTGTCGTAGTCCGTGGAGACGGTCTCGGGGTTGTTGTTGACGATGACGACGTCGTAGCCCATGGCCTTGAGCGTCCACACGCAGTGGACGGACGAATAGTCAAACTCGATGCCCTGCCCGATGCGGATCGGACCCGAGCCGAGCACCATGACGACGGGCTTGCCGCTGCGCGGGAAGGTGCGCGCCTCGCAGCGTGCGTCCGCGCTGGCGTAGAAATACGGCGTCTGCGCGTCGAACTCGGCGGCGCAGGTGTCGACCATCTTGTAGCCCGCGCGGAAGGCGGGCAGCGTCTCGCTGCCGGATAGGCGGCGCAGCACCGCGTCCGGATAGCCGAGGTACTTGCCGCGCTGATAAAGCTCCGGTGTCAGGCCGTTTTGGATGCTCGTCTCATAGTCCACGAGGTTTTGCAGGCGGGCCAGAAACCAGCGGTCGATGCGGGTGATGTCGTGGATCTCGTCGACGGACACGCCGCTGCACAGCGCCTCAAAGACGGTGAACAGGCGGTGATCGTCGCAGTCGGCGAGCCGGTCGCGCACCGGGCGGTCGGACAGCGGGGCGGCGTGCAGCGTGTCGAGGTGGATCTCGGCACCGCGCACGGCCTTGAGCAGCGCGCTCTCAAAATTCGTGCCGATGGCCATGACCTCGCCCGTGGCCTTCATCTGCGTGCCGAGGCGGCGGGACGCGCCGACGAACTTGTCGAACGGCCACTTGGGGAACTTCACGACGACGTAGTCGAGCGCAGGCTCAAAGCAGGCGCAGGTCTTGCCGGTGATGTCATTTTGAATTTCATCGAGCGTGTAGCCGAGGGCGATCTTCGTCGTGATCTTTGCGATCGGGTAGCCGGTCGCCTTCGACGCGAGCGCCGACGAGCGCGACACGCGGGGGTTGACCTCGATGACGGCGTACTCAAAGCTGTCGGGGTTGAGCGCGAACTGGCAGTTGCAGCCGCCGACGATATCGAGCGCGGAGATGATGTTCAGCGCCGCGCTGCGCAGCATCTGAAACTCCTTGTCCGAGAGTGTCAGCGCCGGGGCGACGACGATGCTGTCGCCGGTGTGCACGCCGACGGGGTCGAAGTTTTCCATGCTGCACACGGCGATGACGTTGCCGGCGCCGTCGCGCATGGTCTCAAACTCGATCTCCTTCCAGCCGTAGATATAGCGCTCGACGAGGATCTGCGTGATCGGGGACGCATCGAGCCCCGTCTGTGCGACGAGTGCGAGCTCCTCTGCGCTGTAGGCCACGCCGCCGCCCGCGCCGCCGAGCGTGAACGCCGGGCGGATGATGACGGGGTAGCCGATGCGGTCTGCTACGGTGAGCGCCTCCGCCACGGTGTTGGCGATGCCGGAGGGGATGGTCGGCTCGCCGATGGCGGCCATGGTCTCCTTGAAGAGCTCGCGGTCCTCGGCCTTGTCGATGGCTTTGGCGTTCGTGCCGATGAGGCGGACGTTGTGCTGCTGCAAAAAGCCCTCCTTGTCGAGCTCCATCGCCAGCGTCAGGCCCGTCTGGCCGCCGAGACCGGCGAGAAGACTGTCTGGCTGCTCCTTTTCAATGATGCGCTTGACGGAGGTCAGCGTGAGCGGCTCAAGATAAATCTCATCCGCGAGGGCCTTGTCGGTCATGATCGTCGCGGGGTTGGAGTTGACGAGCACGACGTTCACGCCCGCGTCGTGCAGCACGCGGCACGCCTGCGCGCCGGCATAGTCAAACTCCGCCGCCTGACCGATCACGATCGGGCCGGAGCCGATGACCATGACTTTGCGGATGCTGGAATCAATCGGCATGGTGCGCACCTCCCATCAGGTCACAGAATCGGTCGAAGAGAAAGGCCGTGTCGTGCGGGCCCGAGCACGCCTCGGGGTGAAACTGCACGGAAAAGGCCTGCAGGTCGGGGTAGTCGATACCCTCGCACGTGCCGTCGTTGGCGTTGACGTAGCGGATGACGCCGGTCTTGACGCTCTCGGGCACGACGGCGTAGCCATGGTTCTGGCTGGTGAGAAACGTGCGCGTGCCGCACACGTCGCGCGCCGGCTGATTCACGCCGCGGTGGCCGTATTTGAGCTTCACGGTGCTGCCGCCCTGCGCCAGCGCCATGAGCTGGTGGCCGAGGCAGATGCCGAACATCGGGATGCGGCCGAAAAGCTTGGCGATCTGCGCGATCTGGTCAACATTGTCCGTCGGGTCGCCGGGGCCGTTGGAGAGCATGACGCCGTCATACCCGGCGGCGAGGATGTCCTCCGCCCTGACCGAGCAGGGCAGCACCGTCACGGCGCAGCCGCGCTTACAGAGCTCGCGCGCGATGTTGCGCTTCGCGCCGTAGTCGATGAGCGCCACGCGGTGCAGCACGTCGCCCTCCGGCCGGAGGGTGTAGGGCTCCGGCGTCGTCACCTGCGGCACGGGGTCCGTGATGCGGTAGGCGCGCAGGGGCGCAAGATCGTCCGGCACCGTGTCGCAGATGGCAGCGTTCATCGTGCCGGCCTCGCGCAGGATGCGCGTGACGGCGCGGGTATCGATGCCGGTAATGCCGGGGATGTTGTTTTCTTTCAGGAACGCGTCGAGCGTCTGCGCGCAGCGGAAGTTCGAGGGTGTGGAGCACGCTTCACGCACGACATAGCCGCGCACGCAGCATTTGCCCTCAAAATCGGCCGGGATGATGCCGTAGTTGCCGATGAGCGGAAAGGTCTGCAGCACGATCTGGCCGCAGTAGCTGGGGTCGGTGAGTGTCTCGATGTAGCCGTTCATGCCGGTCGTGAACACCAGCTCACCGAACGTGTCGCATGGTGCGCCGAGGGCGAGGCCTGCAAAGACCTCGCCGTTTTCAAGTACGAGATAGCGCTTCATAGTTCGATCTCCGCAAGCGTCGCCGCCATGACCGCCTTGATGGTGTGCATGCGGTTTTCGGCCTCCTGAAACACGACCGACTGCGCGCTTTCAAACACGTCGTCCGTGACCTCCATAGCCTCGCGCCCGAAGCGCGTGCACATCTCGCTGCCGACGGCGGTCTTTTTATCGTGATACGCCGGCAGGCAGTGCATGAAGATGGCGTTGGGGTCGGCCTTGGCCATGAGCGCCGCGTTGACCTGATACGGCGCGAGCGCCGCGATGCGCTCGGCCCAGACGGACTCCGGTTCGCCCATGGAGACCCAGATGTCGGTGTAGACCACGTTCGCGCCCTGCACGGCCGCGGCGGGGTTGGAGATAAAGTCGAGCACCGCGCCCGTCTGCGCCGCGATGGCCTGACACTCCGCGACGAGCTGCGCATCGGGGAAGTAGCCCTCGGGCGCGCAGGCCGTGAAGTGCATGCCCATCTTCGCGCAGCCGACCATGAGGGAGTTGCCCATGTTGAAGCGCGCATCGCCCATGTAGACGAGGTGGATGTTTTCCAGCGAGCCGAAATGCTCCCGGATGGTCAGGAAGTCCGCGAGGATCTGCGTCGGGTGAAACTCGTCCGTCAGGCCGTTCCAGACCGGGACGGAGGCGTACTGCGCCAGCTCCTCGACGATGCTCTGGCCGTAGCCGCGGTATTCGATGCCGTCGAACATGCCCGAGAGCACGCGCGCGGTGTCGGCGATGCTCTCCTTCTTGCCGATCTGCGAACCGGTGGAGTCGAGATACGTGCTGCCCATGCCCAGATCGTGCGCCGCGACCTCGAAGCTGCTGCGCGTGCGCGTGCTCGTCTTTTCAAAGATGAGCGCGACGTTCTTGCCTTCGCACAGGCGGTGCGGGATGCCGGACTTTTTCTCGTGCTTGAGCTGGGCTGCGAGCTGCAGCAGGTAGTCGATCTGCTCGGGGGTGCAGTCGAGCAGCTTGAGAAAATCGTTGCCCTTGAGATTCATATCGGTGTTCCTCCTTATACCTCGGCGCAGACGGCCTTGAGCACGCCGATCGCCTGCTCGAGCTGCGCCATGGGGATGTTGAGCGCCGGCAGCAGGCGCACCTTGTTTTTCGCCGAGATGACGAGCACGCCCTGCTCTGCGCAGGCGCAGATGACGTCTGCGACCGGGCGCACGGTCTCCACGCCGAGCATCAGGCCGAGCCCCGTGACGCTCTTGACGCCCGGCGCGCCGGTGAGCGTGTCGACGATGAAGTCGGACTTTTCCTGTACGGACTGCAGCAGCGGCCCGTCGAGCCGGTGCAGGATGCTCAGCGCACCGGCGCAGCAGACGGGGTTGCCGCCGAAGGTGGAGCCGTGGCTGCCGGGGGTGAGCACGTCCTGCACTTTCTCGCCGAGCAGCGTCGCGCCCAGCGGCAGACCGCCGCCGAGGCCCTTGGCCGTGGAGACGATGTCAGGCTGGACGCCGTAGTGCATATAGCCGTAGAGCTTGCCGGTGCGGCCGTTGCCGGTCTGCACCTCGTCGCAGATGAGCAGGATGTCCTGTGCGGCGGCAAGCTGCGCCGCACCCTTGACGAATTCCTGCGTCAGCGGGATGACGCCGCCCTCGCCCTGCACGACCTCAATCATGATGGCGGCGCATTTGTGCGCGGCCACCTGCGCCTTGAGATCATCGAGATCGTTCGCCTCGGCATAGGCAAAGCCCTCCGTCAGCGGCAGAAAGTCGTGGTGGAACACGTCCTGACCGGTCGCGGCAAGCGTTGTGATCGTGCGGCCGTGAAAGCTGTTTTTGAGCGTGATGATGGTGTGGTATTCCGGGCCCTTGTGCTCAGCCGCGTATTTGCGCGCGGCCTTGATGGCGCATTCGTTGGCCTCCGCGCCGGAGTTGGAGAAGAAGACCTTTTTCATGCCGGTCTTTTCGCACAGCAGCTGCGCCAGCTGCGCGTCGGGCGCGGTGAAGTAGAGGTTTGAGGTGTGCTGCACGGTGCACAGCTGCTCGGTCACGGCGCGCACCCACGCGGGGTCGGACACGCCGAAGCTGTTGACGGCGATGCCGGTCGCGAGGTCGATGTATTCCTTGCCGTTCTCGTCCCAGACGAGCGAGCCCTTGCCGCGCACGATCGTGACCGGGTAGCGGGCGTAGGTGTTGGCGATGTAGGTATGGTCAAGTTGCTGTGTATTCATTTGCATTTCCTCCTTGTCCGGCAACGAACATGGTGCCGATGCCTTCGTTTGTCAGCATTTCGATGAGTATGGCGTGCGGCACGCGTCCGTCGATGATAAAGACACGGTGCACGCCCCAGCGGATGGCGTCCATGCAGCAGGTCACCTTCGGCAACATGCCGCCGCAGATGACGCCGGACGTGATGAGCGCGTGCGCCTCTGCCGTATGGATGACGGGGATGAGCGTGTTGGGGTCGTCCTTGTCGCGCAGGATGCCGCCGATGTCGGTCATGGCGATGAGGCTCTCTGCGCCGAGCTCACCCGCGATGCGCGCGGCCGCGGTGTCGGCGTTGATGTTGTAGACGTGCCCCTGCGTGTCGCACCCGACGGTGGACACGACCGGGATGTAGCCCTTGTCGAGCACGTCGAGGATGGGGCGCACGTCGATCTTCGTGATCTCGCCCACGTAGCCGAGGCGCTCGTCGCGCACACGTGCCTGGATCATCTGCCCGTCGATGCCGGACAGGCCGATCGCGCGGCCGCCCTTTTGCCCGATGAGATTGACGAGCGTCTTGTTGATCTTTCCGGCGAGCACCATCTGCACGACGTCGGCGGTCTCGGCGTCCGTGACGCGCAGACCGTCGACAAACTGCGTCTGCTTGCCGAGCTTTTGCAGCATATCCGTGATCTCGGGCCCGCCGCCGTGCACGAGCACGACCTGCACCCCGATGAGCGAGAGCAGCACGATGTCGCGCATGACAGAGTCCTTGAGCTTTTCACTGATCATGGCGTTGCCGCCGTATTTGATGACGACGATCTTGCCGCTGTATTCCTGAATGTAGGGCAGCGCGTGGACGAGTACCTTTGCGCGCTGCGGATTTGTGATGTCCATGATGGTGTCCCTCCCCGGTTCAGGTACGGTAGTCGCCGTTGATCTTCACGTAGTCATATGTCAGGTCGCAGCCCCACGCCGTTGCGCCCTCGTCGCCGGCGTTGAGGTCGACGAGGATCTCGATCTCCTTTTCGAGCAGGATCTGTTTGGCCTCCTCCTCGGAAAACGGCACGCCCGCACCGTGTGTGCACACGCACACCGTTCCGGCTGCCGAGCGGAAGAACACGTCGACCTTGTGCACGTCCACGTGCGTGCCGCTGTAGCCGATGGCGCACAGCACGCGGCCCCAGTTGGCGTCCGCGCCGAACATGGCGGCCTTGACGAGCGACGAGCAGACGATGCTCTTGGCGACGGTTTTCGCCGTCGCGTGATCTTCCGCACCGGTGACGCAGCACTCGATCAGGCGCGTCGCGCCCTCGCCGTCGCCCGCGATCCGGCGGCAGAGCCAGACGGTCACGCTGTTGAGCGCGCGGCAGAAGGCCGTGAAGTCCGCGCCGGGCGCTGTGATCTCGGCGTTGCCCGCGAGCCCGTTTGCCAGCACGGCGACCATGTCGTTCGTGGACGTGTCGCCGTCGACGCTGACCATATTGAACGTGTCGCTTACGTCGCCGGTGAGTGCCGCGTGCAGCATCGGCGCGCTGATGGCGCAGTCGGTCGTGAGAAAGACCAGCATGGTCGCGAGGTTCGGGTGGATCATGCCCGAGCCCTTGGCGATGCCGCCGATCGTGCAGGTCTTGCCGCCGGCGGTGAACTGCACGGCGATCTCCTTCGGCTGCGTGTCGGTGGTCATGATGCCCTCGGCCGCCTGATCGGAGTGGTCGCCGAGCGCGGCGGCGAGCTGCGGCAGGCCGGTGCGGATGGGCGCGAGATCGAGCGGCTGGCCGATCACGCCCGTGGACGCGACGATGACGTCCTGCGGCGCGATGTGCAGCGCCGCTGCCGTGAGTGCGCTCATCTCCTCGGCGACGGCGATGCCGTCGGCGTTGCAGGTGTTGGCGTTGCCGCTGTTGCAGACGATGGCCTGCGCCTTGCCGTCAGCCAGGTGCGCCTTCGTCACGGTCAGGGGCGCGCCCTTGACGAGGTTCGATGTATAGACCGCCGCGGCGCTGGCCGGGACGGCGCTGTAAATGAGCGCGAGGTCGCGCTTGGCTTGATTCTTGCGGATGCCGCAGTGGATGCCCGCTGCGGAAAAACCCTGTGCGGCGCACACGCCGCCGGTGACTTGCTTCATCGGTTTTCCTCCTTACAGTTCGAGGCCGAAGCCCTTTTCCTTGCCCATGACGAGGTTCAGGCACTCGAGCGCGGCGCCGGATGCGCCCTTGCCGAGGTTGTCGAACACGGCCGTGAGCACGATGCGCTCGTCGTTGCCGGACACCGACACGACCATGCTGTCCTTGCCGGACATGGCGGCGGCGGACAGGAAGCCGTCCGCGCACGCGGGGTCCTGATAGTGCACGATGGGGCCGGCGTATTTTGCGGCGTAGGCGGCCTTGATGTCCGCCATCGTCTTGCCGGGGCAGAGCTGTGCGCCGAAGAGTGCGACGCTCGTCTCCATGCCGCTGTAGAAATCCGCCACGATCGGCGCGAACACCGGCGCATGCGTCAGACCCGGGACCGCGCACATCTCGCGCAGGTGCTTGTGCTGCTGCGCAAGACCGTACTGCCGGGGGGCAACGTACAGGGGGTCGAGGGTGTCCGCCTCATACTCGGCGATCATCTTCTTGCCGCCGCCGCTGTAGCCCGTGAGCGAGTAGCACGTCAGCAGGGCGTCCGGCGGCAGGATGCCCGCCTCGACGAGCGGGTAGACCAGCACGATGAAGCCGCTGGCGTGGCAGCCGGGCACGGCGATGCGCTTGGCGGTACGGATCGCGGCCTCGCGCTCGGGCGACAGCTCCGGGAAGCCGTACGTCCAGCCGGGGGCCGTGCGGTGCGCGGTCGAGGTGTCGAGCACGACCGTGTCCGGGTTCTCGACCAGATCTGCCGCCGTGATCGCCGCCGCGTCCGGCAGGCACAAAAACGCGATCTCCGCGCGGTTGATGAGCTCGCGCTGGGCTTTAATGTCGTGGTGCAGCTCGGGCGGCAGGGTCAGCAGGTCAATATCTTCGCGCTGGGCCAGCCGGTCGTAAATGCGCAGGCCGGCCGTGCCGGAGCTGCCGTCGATGAAAATGGTCGTTTTTTCGTTATGCATATCTCGTCCCTCACAAGCGGATAAAAATCCATTTATATAAGGTCAATATACTACCACGCGAATAAATATGCAAGACATTCATGAAAAATCCACTGCGATTTGTGGAATTTGAAAAAACACGCCCAGCGAGGAAAAAATGCCTTGTGCAGCATGTACATACCTGACCACGCGAAATTGGGACATTTGCCGGACGACGGGGGCAAAAAACCGCCGCCCGGCCATTTTTACAAATGGATAGGCGGCGGATATATGCATTAAATCTGGAATTCTTTGCTGTATTCGGAGTAGTATTCGTCAAAGCTGTGCGAGTGCATGGCCATGACGCTGTTGATATATTCGTGGGTGTCGAACGAGTCGGACTCGAGCTCGATCATGGCGACGGCGATGTTCGAGCAGTGGTCGGACACGCGCTCGCAGTTGGTGAGCAGGTCGTTGAACGCGAAGCCGTGGTTGAGCGTGCACTCGCCGGTCTGCAGGCGGTCGATGTGGTGCAGCTTCATCTCGTCGCAGAGGTTGTCGATGAGCTCCTCGAGCGGCTCGACGCGGTAGGCCGCGGCGACGTCGTTGTCGAGGAAAGCGTTGATCGTAATCTCGAGGATGCGCGTCACGGCCGCGAGCATGACCTTGAGCTCGCGCGCGCCGGTGGGCGAAAAGACGATCTTCTTCGTGTAGAGCTCCTGCGCCGTCTCGCCGATGTTGAGCGAGTGGTCGCTGATGCGCTCGAGGTCGCTGATCGTGTGCAGGTACTTCGACACGTCGGCCGTCTGGCGCGGCGTGAGCTCCTTGCTCGTGATCTTGATGAGGTAGGTGCCGAGCTTGTCCTCGTAGTGGTCGATGGCTTCCTCGTTTTCCTGCAGGGCGGCGAACTGCTCGTCACTGAACTTGTCGAGCAGGGAGAACGCGGACAGGATGTTGTCCTGCGCTTGACGGGCCATGGAGTCGATGGCCAGGCGGCTCTGCTCGAT
>ENA-OYVR01000435-OYVR01000435.1-human-gut-metagenome-genome-assembly--contig:-NODE-435-length-10859-cov-5.831451_pt1 | contig 10859 bp, 8 predicted proteins | sample MGYA00244158_ERZ653373 | MGnify/ENA primary metagenome ERZ653373 (study PRJEB26926, sample SAMN06164990) | human gut metagenome | biome: ENVO:00009003; feature: ENVO:2100002; material: ENVO:00002003... | reverse complement strand
CTACACTTATGCGATCGTCGGCAGCGTCAGATGTGTATAAGAGACAGGATCAGATCCGGGTCCTTTGTCTGCGCAAGCTGCAGGCCCGTCTGGCCGTCAAGCGCCTCGAGCGTCTCATAGCCCTCGCGCTTGAGATTGAATTTCAGGATCTCCACGATCGCGCGTTCATCCTCTACGATCAGGACTGTCTTTGCCATAGTGCATCCTCCTGTTTTTAAACCGGGCGGCGAAGCGCCTTCGGATAGTGATTTTTGAGCTGGCTTCCGTCGCCCTTTGCCCAGCCGAGCGAAAGCCCGTCCGCCTGCACAAGCGTCCAGCCACGCTTGTCGGACGGCAGCACGTCGCCGGACAGATACCGGGCAAGCAGCGGGTCGGATTCTTCAAGCGAGACACTGCTTTCCAGCGTTTCCAGCCACAGCGCCCACGCGTGCGCGGGCGCAAAGCGGTTTTTCAAAACTGCGCCAAGCTCCAGCCCCGCGCGCAGCACCCGCAGCCCCTTTACCTCCGGCAGCGCCTGCGGGACGAGATAGCACACGTCCCCGAACCGCAGCAGCTTCCCCTCCGGCAAGGCCGCGCCGGTCCGGGCGCAAAAGTCCGTCAGCTCCTGCGGGCACCTGGCCGCAGGCTCCGGCGGAAGCACTGCGGGCGCTTCGTCCCCCGCCCGGCGGAGGACGGCGGCATAGTGCCCCTCGCCCAAAAGCTTATGCGGCCAGAGGCGGAACGTTTTTTCCAATCCCGGCGCGGGATTCGCCACCCAATCGGGTCTGCCGGGAGAAAAGAACGGCACGTCCGGCTTTTCTACAGAAAAATCGGGATTTTTCCACAAAAAGTCCGAGATCACGCCCTCGTTTTCCACAGGAGAGAACGTGCACGTGGAGTAAACCAGCCGCCCGCCGGGGCGGAGCATGGCTGCGGCGGAGGTCAGAATCTCCAGCTGGCGGTTGGCGCAGATGGCGTTCGTGTCCTCCGTCCAGTCGGTGACGGCGGCCTCCTCCTTGCGGAACATCCCCTCGCCGGAGCAGGGGGCGTCGACGAGAATTTTATCAAAATACCCCGCGAAGCGCTCTTCCAGCCGCTTCGGGTGCTCGTTCAGGACCAGCGCGTTGGAAATGCCCAGCCGCTCGATATTCCCAGAAAGAATTTTCGCGCGCTTGGCGTTGATCTCGTTGCAGACCAGAAGCCCCTTCCCCCGGAGTTTGCCCGCCAGCTGCGTCGATTTCCCGCCGGGGGCCGCGCACAGGTCGAGCACGCGCTCACCCGGCTGCGGGTCCAAAAGCTCCGCCGGGGCCATGGCGCTCGGCTCCTGCAGATAATAAAGCCCCGCCGCGTGATACGGCGATAAGCCGGGCCGGGAGACCGCGTCATAATAAAACCCCGTCGGGCACCACGGCACGGGAGAGAGCGAAAACCGCGACAGATCGCCCGTAAAGCCGGTTTTGAGCGGATTTCTCCGCAGACCGGTGCAGAGCGGCCGGTCAAAGGACGCAAGAAAGTCCTCATATTCGCTTCCCAAAAGCGCACGCATCCGCGCCTCAAAACCCTCCGGCAGCACCGCAGCCGCCTCCTTCCCAATTTACATAGTTATAAACATTATAGTGCATTTCCCCGAAAAAGGCAATGGCATATCCGCACAGTCTCCTCATGTGTCTGCCTGTCCCTCTTGGCGGCTTCCCGTTTTTGTGTTATAATCCTCCCAGATCATAACGAACGGAGAACGGCAATGAACGCACAGGGAACGGAACGGACGGAAAAACGGCTTTGCGTGGGGCTGCTTGCCCATGTGGACGCGGGCAAGACGACGCTGTCGGAGGCCATGCTTTACCGGGCAGGCGTCATCCGCACGCTTGGCCGCGTCGACCACGGCGATACGTTTCTCGACACCGACGCGCAGGAGCGCAGCCGGGGCATCACGATCTTTTCCAAGCAGGCCGTTCTTCCGCTGCCCGGCTGCACGCTGACGCTGCTCGACACGCCGGGCCATGTGGATTTTTCTGCCGAGATGGAGCGGACGCTGCAGGTGCTCGACTGCGCCGTGCTCATTATCAGCGGCCCGTCGGGCATCCAGAGTCACACCGTCACGCTCTGGCGGCTGCTGCGGCGCTATCAGGTGCCGGTCATTCTGTTCTTCAACAAAATGGACATGGAGACGGCGGATCGGGACGCGCTGCTTGCCGCTGTCCGCGCGGAGCTGGACGAGGGCTGCATTGATTTTTTGCAGCCGCAGGCGCAGCTCTACGAGGAGCTTTCCCTGTCCGACGAGGCGCTGATGGAGGACTATCTCGCCTCCGGCACGCTTTCCGACGCGCAGATCGCGCCGCTCGTCTCGCACAGGCGGGTGTTCCCGTGCCTGTTCGGCTCCGCGCTGCGGCAGACGGGCGTGGACGCGCTTCTGGACGCGCTGGGCCGGTTCGTGGACGAGCCTGCGCGGGGCGCGGAGTTCGGCGCGCACGTATTCAAGATCGCACGCGATGAAAAGGGTGCGCGGCTGACGTTTCTGAAGGTCACGGGCGGAACGCTCACGGTCAAGCAGACGCTCTCGGGCGAGGGCTGGGAGGAAAAGGCCGACCAGCTCCGGCTCTATTCCGGCAGTAAATTTACGCTTTTGCAGCAGGCCGCCGCCGGGATGGTCTGCGCCGTGACGGGTCTGAGCAAAACGATGCCGGGCGATGTGCTGGGCCGGGAGACGGCGGCGCAGGCCCCGGTTTTGCAGCCGGTTCTGGAATACCGCCTGCTCTTAGAGGACGGCACGGACGCGGCGCTGGCGTATGGACAGCTGCGTGTGCTCGAAGAAGAGGATCCCGCGCTGCATCTGGTCTGGAACGCGCTGCTGCGCGAGATCCGCGTGCAGCTGATGGGGCCGGTGCAGATGGAGATTCTGCAGAAGCTGATCGAAGACCGCTTCGGGCTGAAGGTTTCATTTGACGCGGGGAACATCGTTTATCTTGAGACGATCGCTGCGCCGGTCGAGGGCGTGGGGCATTATGAGCCGCTGCGGCACTATGCCGAGGTGCATCTGCTGATGGAGCCGGCAGAGCCCGGCTCCGGCCTGCAATTTGACACCATGTGTCCGACGGACACGCTGGCGCTGCACTGGCAGCGGCTGATCCTGGCGCATCTGGCGGAAAAGGCCCACCGGGGCGTGCTGACCGGCGCGCCGATCACCGATATCCGCTTTACGCTCGTCTCCGGCAAGGCGCATCTGAAGCACACGGAGGGCGGCGACTTCCGGCAGGCGACCTACCGCGCCGTGCGGCAGGGCCTCATGAAGGCGCAGTCTGTGCTGCTCGAACCGTGGTACGCGTTCCGTATGGAGCTGCCCGCGCCGAGCGTGGGCCGGGCGATCACGGATATCCAGCGGATGCAGGGCGAATATGAGCCGCCGGAGCAGGAAGGGGAACAGACCATTCTGCGCGGAAGCGCGCCTGTGCGGCTGCTGCGGGAGTATCAGACGGAGCTTACGGCCTATACAAGGGGCCGCGGACGCATCCAGCTGCGCGTCAGCGGCTACCGGCCCTGCCGGGAGCAGGAGCAGATCGTAAAAGAGCTGGGCTACGACCCAGCGCGCGATCTGGAAAATCCGGCAAGCTCCGTGTTCTGCGCGCACGGCGCGGGTTACGAGGTCAAGTGGCAGGACGTGGACGCGGCGGCGCATCTGCCGCTGCTTCGACTCGGAGGCCCCGCGCGGCAGGAGCCGCAGCGGATCGTAAAATCCGTTGCGCCCGGCGGCGCGCCGGAGCTGGAAAAGGAGCTGCTGGCGATCTTTGAGCGCACCTACGGTGCGATTCGCCGCCGCGATGTGCTGCCGCAGATGATGCTGCGCAGCGAGGACAAGCGCGAATTTCTGCAAAGCCTCGGCCCGGCGGATGATTTCCTGCTGGTCGACGGCTATAACATCCTGTTTGCGTGGGACGAGCTGAAGGAGCTGGCCCGCACGAGCCTCGACACGGCGCGGCACGTGCTCATGAACCTGCTGTGCAATTATCAGGGCTACCGCGGCTGCACACTCATTCTGGTCTTTGACGCGTACAAGGTGCCGCAGGGGCTGGGGTCTGTGGAAAAATACCACAACATCCACATCGTCTATACCCGACAGGCGGAGACGGCGGATCAGTATATCGAGCGCCTGAGCTTTGAGCTTCGCGGCCGCCGCCGCGTCCGCGTGGCGACGAGCGACAATCTTGAGCAGCTCATCATCCTTGGCCACGGGGCCGAGCGTATCTCCGCCCAGCACTTCCACGACGAGGTCTACACTGCTCAGGCCGAGATCGAGCGCATTCTGGCGCAGAACAATCAGAAGAACGCGAAATAAACTCCGGCCCGCAGGCTGTGACCTGCGGGCCGGTTCGTCATTCGCCCAGCGGCATGACGCCAAGCTGGACCTCGGCGATGGAGGCGAAGCCGTACAGATCGCCTGCGCGGACGGTGTACCAGCCATTGAAGTCTCCGAGCACCGTAACGGCTGTTCCGTTCGGGATCTGTGCCAGAACCTCCGCGTCCGTCTGCGGAAAGGAGCGCAGCGCCATATACCCGTTTTCGCCTGCGGCCTCGGCATCAAATTCGCTGCCCGGCGTCAGGAACGGAACGCCGAAATACTCCGTCACGCCGAGGGCCAGCGCCCGCGCAATCGCGTCCAGATTGCCCGTCAGCCAGTTCGCGTCCTCTGTGTTGTCGTGGTATCCCAGCTCGGTCAGAACCGCCGGAGCCCGTGTGCGGCGCAGCTCGCCGATGATCGTGGACGAGCGCGCCTGCACCCGGTCGGGAAGCGGATAGATGGGCTTGATGTTATCAACCAGAATGTTCGCCATGCGAAGCCCGGCCTCGCTCGTCGGATAATAGTAAATGTCCACGCCGCGCAGACGGCCTGACAGCGCCTGCGGCGCGGCGTTCGAGTGCAGCGCCAGATGGAAATCCTGCCGGGACGCGTTGGAATCGCGGATGGACTGCGCGGCGCTGCCGTCCGGGTCGTTGCGCGTGACGGTGATGCCGCTTGCGTGCAGATACGGCGTCATTTCATCGGCCAGCGCGTTCATCCAATAGCGCTCGTCGCCGGTCGTGATGTAGGGATTGAAATACTGCGTGGACGGACTCAAGAATAAAAATGGCATATGCTGGTTCCTGCCTTCCCTGATTTACTGGCATATTCTATGCAGACGCGGTTTTATTGTTTACAGTCTGCCGAGTTTGTGATACCATAGCTGTTAGACATGAAGGAGTTTGACGCTATGCAGTATATTATTCTGGATATGGAGTGGAACCAGCCGTGGCCGGGATCATACAGCGCGAAAAAGGCGCTGCCGTCGCCGATGCGCGGCGAGATCGTGCAGATCGGCGCTGTGCGCATGACGCAGGAGCAGCAGGTCGCGGACGAGTTCCAGATCCTCATCCGGCCCAAATATTTTAAGAAAATGAACCGCAAGGTCGCCTCGCTGACCGGTATCCGCGACAGTCTGCTGCGCGAAAAGGGCGTGAGCTTTCCGGAGGCCGCCGCGCAGTTTGCCGCGTGGTGCGGCGAGGACTGCGTGTTTTTGACGTGGGGCTTTGACGATATCACGATCCTGCGGGAAAATCTCGCGGTGTTCGGTCTGGAGAGCGGATGGACGGCGCGCTGGTACAACGCGCAGCTGATCTTCAACGCGCAGACCGACGGCTCCGGCGCGCAGAAGGCGTTGTCGACGGCCATGCAGATGATGGACATCGCGCCCACCCGTGCCGCGCACGACGCGCTGGGCGACGCGTATCATACGGCGCTCGTCTGCCAGAAGCTGCGTCTCGCGGAGGGCATCGCCGCGTATGAGGCTGCCGTGCAGGCGCACGAAAACGGATTCCACGGCGCTGAGCTGCCCGGCTGCGTGCAGCGGGCCGTGTTCCACGGCTACGCTGACAAGACCGCCGCGCTCGGCGCGATGAGCGGGCAGGAGAACCTTTGCCCTGTCTGCGGCGGGCAGATGACGGCGGGAAAATGGTATCCGCAGCAGGGACGGCGGTATCTGTCCCGCGCCAGATGCGAGGCGGACGGTGAATTTTACATCCGTATCCGGCTGGTGCAGGAGGACGGTGCGCTGCGCGTCAGCCGGCTGGTCTACGAGCCGACCGAGCAGGTCGCAAAGAGCTATGCCGCGCTCAGCCAGAAGCCCCGCCCACACCGCGCCCGCCGCCGCAGATTCGCCCGCGTCAAGCCAAAGCCGGCAGAACCGAAAAACGGATAAAACGAGGGAAGGCCGTGCGGCCTTCCCTTGCTGCAATATACGCGTATATCCGAAATTCTGCTATGATCCTTGATCTGTCAAGCGCACGGAAACGGGGACGAATTGACATTTTTCGACTGGTCTGATAAAATAAAGGCGGTTCTTATCGAACCCCAAGGCTCCCGACGCAGACGGGCGGTTTGGCCTCCTCCGAAAGGAGGGATGTTTATGCCGATTACGATCACGTTCCATATTTTTGGGCTCACGGTCACCATCCGCATAAATGGCCGAAACCGCCACTCGGCAAAGTGACGGTTTCGAGATTTCTTGAAACGCTAACTTGATCCGAGGCCAAACCGTTCTTGCGGAAGGGGCCTTGGTTATTTTCATTATATCAGACTCTTCCGATTTGTCAAGCGCGCTGAATCGGGCCTGTGCGCGGATTTATAAACCAAAGCGCCCTTCGGAAGAAGGGCGCTTTGCGGGTATCTTACAGATGGATCGCGGTGCCGGTTTTGCCTTCGATGCCGTCCTTGGCTTTTTCCAGGAGGGTGATGAGGGCGGTACGGCCGGGCTTGGACTCGGCGAACTTGACAGCCGCTTCGACCTTCGGCAGCATGGAGCCGGGGGCGAACTGGCCTTCGGCCATGTACTTGCGGGCCTCCTCCGGGGTCAGCTCGTCCAGATTCTTCTGGTCGGGCTTGCCGAAGTTGATAGCCACCTTCTCGACAGCCGTCAGGATGATGAGCATATCGGCGTCAAGCTGCTCGGCCATGCACTCGGAGGCGAAGTCCTTGTCGATGACGGCGGGCACGCCCTTGAGGTGGTATTTGTCCTCCCACACGACCGGGATACCGCCGCCGCCGGCAGCGATAACAGCGTGCTTCGCGTTCATAAGCGCCTTGACCGTGGCGATCTCAACGATCTCCTTCGGGCGCGGGCTTGCGACGACCTGACGCCAGCCGCGGCCTGCGTCCTCGGCGACGTCGATGCCCTTTTCGGCGGCGAGCTTTTTGGCCTCTTCCTCGGTCATGAACGCGCCGATGGGCTTGGTCGGATGCTGGAACGCGGGGTCGGCCGGGTCGACGGCGACCTGCGTCAGAACAGTCGCGCAGTGGATGCCCAGACCGCGGCGGTCAAGCTCCTCGCCGATCATGTTCTGCAGATCGTAGCCGATGTAGCCCTGACTCATGGCTACGCACATGGAAAGGGGCATGATGTCGCTCTTGGCCTGCTGCTTGTGGTAAGCGGCGAACGCGTTCTGGATCATGCCGACCTGCGGGCCGTTGCCGTGCGCGATGACGACCTCGTGGCCGTCTTCGATCAGGTCTGCGATGGCGCTGGCCGTCGTCTTGACAGCCTGCATCTGCTCTTCAAGATTTTTGCCCAGAGCGTTGCCGCCCAGAGCAATCACAATTCTTTTAGCCATTTTATAATTCCTCTTGATACTGCAATGGCAGGAGCGGCGCTCCTGCCATATGCTTATTTGTGTAGGTTCAGAAGCGAATCAGAACATCTTGCGCTTGCTGTCAGCGGAGTCGAGGTCCATCAGAGCCTTGACCGGGTCCTTGACCTGAGCCAGGAAGATCATAGCGGCAATGATGTACGGCTTGTAGGAAGCCTGCTTGTACAGAGGCACCAGATAGCGGTCGAACACGGAGTTGTCGACTTCGCCCTCGGGGCAGGACAGACCGGAGATGTCAGCGGGCAGGCAGTGCAGGTACAGAGCCTTGCCGTCCTTCGTCAGCTTCATCATCTCTTCGGAGCAGGTCCAGTCCTTATGCTCGGCGTTCTGCGCCAGCAGTTCCTTTTCGAGCTCGTCGATGCCCTTCTGGTCGCCCTTAACGTACAGCTCGGAGCGCTTTTCCATCGCCTTGAACGGAGCCCAGGACTTCGGATAGACGATATCGGCATCCTTAAAGGCCTCAGCCATGGAGTTGGTCTTGTGGAACTTGGAGCCGTACTTCTCGCAGTTCTTGCGGGCGATCTCTTCGACCTCGGGGAACACATCGTATCCTTCCGGATGGGCCAGCGTGACGTCCATGCCGAAGCGGGTGAACAGGCCGATAACGCCCTGCGGGACGGACAGCGGCTTGCCGTAGCTGGGGCTGTAGGCCCAGGTCATGGCAACCTTCTTGCCCTTCAGGTTCTCAACGCCGCCGAAGTAGTGGATGACGTGCAGCATATCGGCCATGCACTGCGTCGGATGGTCGACGTCGCACTGCAGGTTGACGAGCGTCGGACGCTGCTCAAGAATGCCGTCGCGGTAGCCTTCCTCCAGAGCGTCCATGAACGTCTTCTGGTACTCGTGGCCCTGATGGATGTACATATCGTCGCGGATGCCGATGACGTCGGCCATGAAGGAGACCATGTTGGCCGTCTCACGGACCGTCTCGCCATGGGCGATCTGGGACTTCTTCTCGTCGAGGACCTGCTCCTCGAGGCCGAGGAAGTTGCAGGCGGAGGCGAAGGAGAAGCGGGTACGGGTGGAGTTGTCGCGGAACAGGGAGATGCCCAGACCAGAGTTGAAGATCTTCGTGGACTTGTTGCGCTCACGCAGATCGCGCAGAGCGTCGGCTACGGTAAAGACAGCGTCGATCTCGTCGTCGGTCTTGTCCCAGGTCCAGTAGAAGTCGGTCTTATACATATTGTTGATGTGGAGCTTCTCAAGATGTCTTGCCAGTTCAACAGTTTTGCTCATGTTCTTTCTCCTTAAAATATTATCGTATGCGTATTTCTTTCTGATGTGCCGGGCGGACAAAAGCATCCGCCCCTACAGCATTGGATTTTTACTTGATGTCGTTGCCGGTGAGCTCCTGACGGAAGGAGGTGGCGGAGCCGTCCTTGTTCTCGGGCTTATAGAGCATGGGAACAGCTGCGTACAGCGCGGCGCAGACGACCAGATCCTGCTTCCAGGTGATCTCGTTGGGGGCGTGTGCCTGAGACTCGGCGCCGGGGCCGAAGCCAACGCAGGGGATGCCGTAGCGGCCCTGGATGGAAACGCCGTTGGTGGAGAAGGTCCACTTGTCGGTCAGCGGACGGCCCTCGCGCTTGGTCTTGGCAGTCTCGTCGGCCCACAGACGGTTCTCGCCCCACAGGGCATGGTGCGCGTCGACCAGAGCCTGGACGTGCGGCGCAGAGGCCTTGTTGATCCAGGTCGGGAAGAAGCACTCGGTCTCATAGACGTGACCAGTCCATGCGGGACGGTCGTACATATACATGGAAACCTTGACGTCCTTGGCATACTTCTTGCAGGCGGGCAGATCCTCGATCTCCTTCAGGCAGGACTGGTAGGTCTCGCCGGCCGTCATGCGGCGGTCGATGGAGATGGAGCAGGAGTCCGCAACTGCGCAGCGGGACGGGGAGGTATAGAAGATCTGGCTGGTGGTGCAGGTGCCGCGGCCGAGGAAGCGGGCGTCTTCGTAATGCTCGGGGTTGTACTTCGGGTCGAGCATCTTGACAAGGCCCTTGATCTCCTTGTCGTCGGCAGCGTCGTTCTCGTTGAGATCGCGGACGTTCAGGATGACCTCAGCCATCTTGTGGATCGCGTTGTCGCCGCGCTCCGGAGCGGAGCCGTGGCAGGAAACGCCGTGCATATCGACGCGGATCTCCATTCTGCCGCGATGGCCGCGGTAGATGCCGCCGTCGGTCGGCTCGGTGGAGATGACGAACTCGACCTTGCTGCGTGCGTCCTCGGGGCCGTTAAAGTATTCGTTGACAATGGACTGCCAGCACATACCGTCGCAGTCCTCCTCCTGCACGGAGCCGACGACCATGATCTTGTAGCCCTCGGGAATGAGGTTCAGATCCTTCATGATCTTTGCGCCGTAGGTAGCGGAGGCCATGCCGCCCTCCTGGTCGGAGCCGCCGCGGCCGTAGATGATCTCGTCGGTCTCGTAGCCGGTGTAGGGATCCGCGGTCCAGTTTTCGCGGTTGCCGATGCCGACGGTATCGATATGGGAGTCGATGGCGATGATCTTGTCGCCAGTGCCCATCCAGCCGATGACGTTGCCGAGCTTGTCGAACTCGACCTTGTCATAGCCCAGCTTTTCCATCTCGGCGGCGATGCGCTTGACGACGCCCTCTTCCTCGCAGGACTCGGACGGGATCGCGATCATGTCGCGGAGGAACTTTGCCATGTCAGCCCGGTAGCCTTCGGCAGCCTTCTTGATAGCATCATAATTCATAAACGCAGGGTACCTCCCATTTATTTATTTATTATTCTTTCTGATCTGCGGCGTCTGCCGTGCAGACGTCTTCTGCTACCATCATACCACATGAAAAGCAGATGTCAAACAAAATTTTTGCTTGCCTAAAATTTTTTATGAAGGCTTGCTTTTTACGTATGTTTATATAGGAATATATGTATTTCAAGGGAAAAGAAGGCTGCCCGGCGGGCGGCCTTCTCTGCAAATCAAAAACCGATTTTCATAAAGCGAAGCAAGTACACGGCGTCTGTAGGGGCCGACGACTCTGTCGGCTCGCTGGAAGCAGTGGCTTTTTCCGGAAACCCAAGGCGAATCCGTATGCGCTTCCCAACACGTTTGTAGGGGCCGATGCCCACATCGGCCCGGCAGAGCGCACCGTTTTTACGAAAATCTTCGGCGAATTCGTAACTGCCTCACGGGCCGATGTGGGCATCGGCCCCTACAGTCAAAGTGGAAGGCGCGTACG
>ENA-OYVR01000430-OYVR01000430.1-human-gut-metagenome-genome-assembly--contig:-NODE-430-length-10897-cov-4.704390_pt1 | contig 10897 bp, 10 predicted proteins | sample MGYA00244158_ERZ653373 | MGnify/ENA primary metagenome ERZ653373 (study PRJEB26926, sample SAMN06164990) | human gut metagenome | biome: ENVO:00009003; feature: ENVO:2100002; material: ENVO:00002003... | reverse complement strand
TATGCGATCGTCGGCAGCGTCAGATGTGTATAAGAGACAGAGGCACCAACGTCGGCGTCGCCTACTACGCCCAGCACGCACTCGAGGGTATGACCGAGTCCAATACCGTCCTGCAAGAGATCGACACCGTTACGCCCAAGTGGACCGTACCGCAGCAGCGCAGCCTGCTGGGCGCCTTCCTGTTTAGCGACAACGACGCAATCGAAAAGCAGGTCCGTGTCCTCTCCGGCGGCGAAAAGGCACGTCTGGCCCTTGCCAAGATGCTCGTGGCCCCCGAGGCGCTCCTGTGCCTGGACGAGCCCACCAACCACCTGGACATCGACTCTGTGGACATGCTCGAGAACGCCCTGCAAAACTTCCCCGGTACCATCGTGCTGATCAGCCACGACGAGCACCTGGTGCGCGCCGTGGCCAACCGCGTGATCGACATCCGCGATGGCAAGGTCACGGTCTACGACGGCGATTACGACTACTACCTCTACAAGCGCGAGGACCTCGCGGCCCGCGCCGCCGCCGAGGCTGCAGGGGAGAGCACACCGGCCGCGACCAAGTCCGCTAAGGTCACCGCGGCCCAGTCCGATGCGCCCGCCGCACCCAAGCCTGCCGAGGGCAAAAAGACCAAGGAGCAAAAGCGCGCCGAGGCCCAGGCCCGCGCCGCGCTCAACAAAAAACTCAAGGGCGTGCGTAACCAGCTCAAGAAGATCGAGGCGGAGCTCGACAAAAAGCGCGCCCGCTATGACGAGCTTATGGAATTGATGGCAAGCGAAGAGCTTTATGCCGATCAAGACAAGTTCAACGCCGCGCTGGGGGAATATAACGGCCTTAAGCAAGAGCTGCCCAAGCTCGAGGACGAATGGCTGGAGCTTTCCACCCAGATCGAAGAGGAGACCGCGCGTGAACTCTCGTAAGGCCGCTGCCGTGGCGATGAGCATCATCGCCATCGCCTGTCGCATCTGCGGCATTTTTATGAGCGCGATGACCGTGCTGCTGTGCTTTAGCGGCCTCACCGCCAAGCTGCAGATCGTTGGCTTTGTCGTTGAGCTTTCGCGTGCACTGCCGAGCGCCATCGCCGGCTACGGCGTCATCACGTCGCCTTTTGGCGGTGTGTTCCGCCTGGATTATGCTATCGTCGCTGTGATCCTGTTTGTAATTGACTACCTGCTCACACGCGCCTCGCGCCGCGTCCGCTAGGGGAGCGTTATGTCCAGCAGCTACATCATGAACCTGCTCGCCAGTGCCGTTGCCGTCATCGTTGGCATCGTGATCCACGAGAGCGCGCACGCCGCCGCAGCCTGGGCGCTCGGCGACAAAACGGCTCGCTCGCGCGGCCGCGTCTCGCTCAACCCGCTCAACCATATCGACCCGTTTGGCACCATCATCCTGCCGCTGCTCATGCTCGCAGCCGGTGGCCCGGTGTTCGCCTTCGCCAAACCCGTACCCGTCTACCTCAACAACCTCAAGCACCCCAAGCGCGACGAGGTCCTGGTGAGCGTAGCCGGCCCCGCATCGAACATCGCACTCGCGTGTCTTGCTGCCGCCCTCATGCGCCTGACCTATGGCAACCTCTACACCAGCATGTCCTTTGCCGTGGCATCGCAGATCATGAACTTCGGCGCCACGTTCATCGTAGTCAACCTGTCACTCGCGTTCTTCAACCTCATCCCGATCCCGCCGCTCGACGGCTCGTCGATCATCGTGCCCTTCCTCAAGGGCAAGGCGCTCGCCAACTACTACCGCCTGCAGCAATACGCCATGCCCATCCTCATCCTGGTGCTGTACCTGCTGCCCATGTGGACCGGCATCGACGTAATCGGTCGCTATTTCGACGTTACCGTGTATCCGCTCGCTGAGCAGCTGCTTAACTTCGCAATCGCCGCCATCTAAGGTAAACTAACAGGTCGACCGTGCAAAACGGTCGTAACATGCACCCAAACCGCGCCGCGAAGGCGCCGTCAAAGGAGGTCGAAGATGTCGTATCGCGTGTCGACGCAGGTCTACAGCGGACCGTTCGACCTGCTGCTGCAGCTGGTAACCCGCCAAAAAGTAGATATCGGCGCCATCTCGATCAGTGAGGTGGCCGAGCAGTACCTTGCCGAGGCCGAGCGCATCGAGGCACTGGACCTGGACGTGGCGAGCGACTTTTTGCTGGTCGCGGCAACCCTTTTGGACATCAAGGCCGCCTCTCTGGTGCCGCAGGAGGCCCCACGCAAAGTCGATGACGACGATGACGAGTTCGACGAAGGCCTCGAGGAACTCAGCGCGCTCGACGGCGACGCCCTGCGCGAGGTCCTGATCCAGCGCCTGATTGCCTACAAGCAGTTTAAGGGCGCGGCTGCGGCCCTCGGTGCCCGCATGCAGGCCGAAAGCCGCATGCACCCGCGTGTGGCCGGTCCCGACCCGGAGTTTCTGGGGCTCATGCCCGACTACCTGGCAGGCATCACCCTGCGCGGTCTCGCCGTCATCTGCGCCGACCTGGACGGCAAGCGACAGACCTTCCTGCTGGAGGCCGAGCACGTGGCGCCGCATCGCGTGCCGCTCGACCTGACCGTAGCCTCAGTCGACCGCTTTACCATGGCACACCAAACCTGCACCTTCCGCGAGCTACTGGACGGCGATGCCACGACCGAGCAGCTCGTCGTCACCTTCCTGGCCATGCTTGAGCTTGCCAAGCGCGGCTCGCTCACGCTGAGCCAGGACGAGATCTTCGGAACCATCTGCATCAACCGAGTCGAGGGAGCCGAGGCATACGTGCCCGGCGAGGGCCCCGAGCTCACTGAATAGGAGCCGCAACCATGTCAACCCTTTCCACGCTGGAGGCAAATAGCCTCAAAGGTGCCCTCGAGGCGCTGCTGCTGGTGTCGAGCGACCCGGTAAGTGCGCCCGCGCTGGCCGGCGCACTGGATATCGCCCCCGGCGAGTGCGCGTCGCTGCTCGCCGAGCTCAAGGTTGAGTACGAGGAGGCCAACCGCGGCTTTCAGCTGCGCGAGGTCGCCGGCGGCTGGCGCCTGTTCACGCATCCTGCCTACCACGACGTAGTCGAGGCCTATGTGTTGAGCTGGGACACGCAAAAGCTGTCGCAGGCGGCGCTCGAAACCCTGGCCGTGATCGCATACCACCAGCCCGTAACGCGCGAGGTGGTCAAGGGCATCCGCGGCGTCAACTCAGACGGCGTCATCGCGTCGCTCGTGGACAAGGGTCTGGTGCGCGAGCTCGGCCGTGACCCCGAGCGCGGTCAGGCCATCATTTACGGCACGACCAACGCCTTCTTGGAAAAGTTCGGCCTGCGCTCCACCCGCGACCTACCCGATCTGGAGCAGTTTGCCCCCGACGAGCAGTCGCGCCAGTTTATCCGCGAGCGCCTGAGCGGCCGCAGTATTCAGTCCACGCTCGAGGAGCAAGCCGAGGACCTGGACGAAGAGCGCGAGCTGCTCGATACCGATATTGATGATGTCGAGGCGGTCGGTGGCGAGGAATTCCTGGCCACCGACGACACTGCGGAGGACACGCATGATGAGGACTAACGAAGTAGGGGAGACGTGCACCGCAAGTGCCACGGGCGCCACGACGCCCGCAGGCGACGCCCAGCCCGTCTACCCGCACACCATGCGCCTGCAGCGCTTTTTGGCGCGCGCGGGCGTAGCGAGCCGCCGCGGCTCGGAGGACCTGATGACCGCCGGCCGCGTGACCGTCAACGGGCTGGTCGCGACCGAGCTGGGCACCAAGGTCGATGTCGACCGCGACCATATCGAGGTCGACGGCATACCCGTCAAGCTCAACCAGGGCGCCGTGTACCTGATGCTCTACAAGCCGACCGGCTACCTCACCACCATGAGCGACCCGCAGGAGCGCCCTTGCGTTGCCGACCTGGTCCCCCGCGACCGCTTTCCGGGACTGTTCCCGGTGGGCCGCCTGGACCGCGACACCACGGGCCTTTTGCTCTTTACCACCGACGGCGACCTGTCACAGGACCTGCTGCACCCGAGTAAGCACGTCTACAAGACCTATCAGGCGCTCGTGGACGGCCACTTGACCGATCGCGACTTGGAACCGCTCCGCCGTGGCATCGAGCTCGACGACGGTCTGTGCCAGCCGGCTATCTGCCGCATCATCAACGCGCGCGAGGCAGAGGCCGTGGCTCCGCAAGGTATCAAGCACGGCACCACCGCCGTGGAGGTCATCATCCGCGAGGGCCGCAAGAACCAGGTTAAGCGCATGCTGAGCAAGATTCACCATCCGGTAATCCGTCTGCATCGCTGCAACTTTGCCGGCCTGGAGCTCGAGGGCGTGGCCAAGGGCTCGTGGCGCGAGCTCACCGACCGCGAGGTGCAGATCCTAAAAAGCGGCGGCATCCCGCCCAAGCAGGCCAGCTCCAAGCGCGTCGCCGCGCCGGCGACCAACACCGCCAGCCGCACGCGTCACCACGGCAGCCACGGCTCCGCGCCCAAGCGCAACACCTACCGCGAGCGCTACACGGGCTAGGCAATCCGCCGCGCCCCAACGCCCGCGAACCATACCAGCACGTCAATCATCGAAAGGAAGCATTGCATGATCGTCGCCATCGACGGCCCCGCCGGTTCCGGCAAGTCCACCATCACCAAGGAGATCGCCCGCCAGCTGGGCTTTAACAAGCTCGACACGGGCGCCATGTATCGCGCCGTCACCTTCGCCGCGCTCGACCGCGGCATCGACCTGGACGACGAGGCAGCCATCGATGCCCTCGCCGAGCAGATCGAAATCCGCTTTACCAACGGTACCGGCGAGGACACGCGCCTGACCATCGACGGCGCGGACGCATCGGCCGCCATTCGTACCCCGCAGGTTGACGCTAACGTGTCCAAGGTCTCGGCCTACCCGGGCGTGCGCGCCGCCATGCTCATCCATCAGCGCCGTGCCGCAGAGGACCGCGATATCGTGGCCGAGGGTCGCGACATCGGAACCGTCGTGTTCCCTAACGCGCAGGTCAAGGTCTTCCTGACCGCCGACCCGCGTGAGCGCGCCCGCCGCCGCGTGCTGCAGCGTCACCAAAACGACGCCCAGCCGCTCACGTCCGAGCAGCTCGAGGCCGAGGTCGACGAGACGCTCAACGCCCTTAAGCAGCGCGACAAGCTCGACAGCAGCCGCGAGGTCGCCCCGCTCGTACCCGCCGAGGACGCCGTGCACGTCGACTCCACCGCCCACACCATCGACGAGGTCGTCCGCATTATCGAGGACCTCATCAACCAAAGGAGGTAGCCCATGCGCCTGTTTAAGCAGACGCCCGAGGACTATTACAACGCCCCCTACGCCGAGTTCCCGGCGCTCATCCGCGGCACTGTCGTCGTGGTTATGGCCATCCTTTGGGCCTTCTCCAAGCTCATGTGGCGCTGGAAGGTCGAGGATGCCGACCTGCTGTTTGAGCGCCAAGAAGGCCGCGGCAGCGTGGTCATCTGCAACCACACCTCGATGGCCGAGCTCTTGGCCGTGGAGACGGCGCTGTTCTTTGGGGGGCGCCGCATTCGTCCCATCTTTAAGTCCGAGTTCGCCAAGAGCAAGATTGTGCGCTGGGCCTTCAGCCGCGTTGGCGGCATCCCCGTGGAGCGTGGTACTGCCGATATGAAGTGCCTGCGCGCCGCCCAGCATGCGCTGCAGCGCGGCGAGGACGTCCTGATTTTCCCCGAGGGCACGCGCATCCGCTCGCGCGATATCAAGCCCGAGGTCCACGGCGGCTTTGCGCTCATCGCCCAGATGGGCAAGGCGCCCGTCAACCCGCTCGCCATCTGCGGCTGGTCCGATATTACGCCTGCGGGCAAAAAGCTCATGCGCCCCAAGAAGTGCTGGATCCGCGCCGGCAAGGCCGTCTCGCTTTCCGACGCACCGGCCGGGCTTAAACGCACGGAGCGCCTGGCATGGTTTGAGTCCGAGGCCATGAACCGCGTCTACGCTATGCGAGACGAGCTGTGCGCCGAGCATCCGGGCAGGTTCTAGCCATGAGCGAGAACGTGACGAACACCGCCGCGACTGCGTCCGACCAGGCAACCGCGCCTACCATCGAGATCGCCGCCCACGCCGGTACTTGCTACGGCGTACAGCGTGCGCTCGATATGGCGCTAGCCGCCGCGCCGCAGGCAGGGGAGTGCACTCAGGTTCATACCTTGGGTCCGCTCATCCATAACCCCATCGTGGTGCGCGAGCTTGCTGAGGCAGGCGTTGGCCTGGCCGAGAACCTGGACGACGCCGCATCGGGCACCGTAATCATTCGCGCGCACGGAGTGGTGCCGCAGGTGATCGATGCCGCTCGCGAGCGTGGCCTTACCGTGGTAGATGCCACCTGCCCCTACGTGAAAAAGGTTCATGTGGCGGCGGAGCGCCTGGTACGCGAGGGCTATCGCGTGGTGGTCGTGGGTGAGCCGGGCCATCCCGAGGTGGAGGGCATCCTAGGCCACGCCGGCAATGATGCGCAGGTCGTGAGCTGTGCCGCCGATGCCAACGCCTTGTCGCTCAAGGGCAAGGTGGGCCTGGTTGTGCAGACCACCCAGACCGCGCAGAACCTCGCCGAGGTCGTGGCTGCCATCACCCCGCGCGTGCAGGAGCTGCGCGTGATCAACACCATCTGCGCCGCCACGAGCGAGCGTCAACAGGCAGCAGCCACACTTGCCAACCGCTGTGATTGTATGGTCGTCGTGGGTGGCAAGAACTCGGGCAACACCCGCCGCCTGGCTCAGATTTGCGCAGATGCCTGCGAGCACACGCATCACATCGAGGAAGCTTCCGAGCTCCAGGCCGCGTGGTTTACCGACGCTCACCACATCGGCATCACCGCCGGAGCCTCCACCCCGCAAGAACACATCGAGCGCGCCGTCGAGCGCATCAAGGAGCTTTGCCGCTAACCATGGAACAGACCGTACCCGCATACGCCGCCGAGGTGGCTGATTACGGGCGCAGCCGCGACCCCGAGCCGGGTGAGGGCGCGCTCGTTAAGAACGTGCGTCCCGAATCGCCCGCATGGGATGTGGGTATCGAGCCGGGCATGCGCGTGCTCACGGTCAACGGCGAGAAGCTGACCGATATGATCGTGTGGCTCTGGGAGGCTGATAACGATACCGTCGAGCTGGAGGTATTCGATCCGCGCGACGGCACTGTCACCCCCGTGGAGCTCGACCGTTTTCCCGGCGAGGATTGGGGTTTGGAGTTCGATGGCCCCATCTTCGACGGCATGCGTACCTGCGTAAACGCCTGCGTGTTCTGCTTTATGACCATGTTGCCCAAGGGCGGCCGCTCCACGCTCTATATTCGCGACGACGACTACCGCCTGAGCTTTTTGCAGGGCAACTTCGTCACGCTCACGAACCTCACCGACGAGGACGTGCAAAACGTCATCCAACGCAACATGAGTCCCATGAACGTGTCGGTCCATGCCGTAAGCCCCGACGTTCGCCGTCGTATGATGGGCCGCAACGCCCAGCGAGGCATGGACGTACTCGAGGCCATCATGGCCGCCGGTATCGAGATTCACGCGCAGATCGTGTTGTGCCCCGGCATGAACGACGGCGAGGAGCTTGAAAAGACCCTGCGCTTTTGCGAGGAGCACGAGCAAATCACAAGCCTGGGCATTGTGCCGCTCGGTTTTACCAAGCATCAGAACCGTTTTAGCTGGTCCTACAGCGACAAGCCCGAGCTAGCGCGCGAGACCATTGCCATGATCCGACCGTTCCAGGACCGCGCCTATGAGCGTTTTGGCCGCCACACCTTCCAGATGAGCGACGAGTTCTACCTGGACGCCGGCATCGATCCGCCCGAGGCAGACTTTTACGACGGCTACCCGCAGTACTACGACGGCATCGGCATGATCCGCTCGTATCTGGACGAGACGGACGATGTGCTTGCCGCCGATGCCGAGCGACTGGCCCGCGTCCGCGAGGCCATCGCCGCTCGCAGCCAGCACCTGCTGTGCCTCTCGGGCGCCAGCGCACGCGACACCGTGGCGCGCTTTGTGGAATCGCCGCAGGGGCTCGCTGGCACCGTCACGGCCATCAAGAATCGCTACTTTGGCGGCAACGTGGACGTGACCGGCCTCATCGTCGCCTGCGACATTCTGGAACAGCTGCCGCAGGACCTCTCGGGGGTTATGCTCTTTGTGCCTAAGCTCATGTTCAACGCTGACGGCATGACGCTTGACGAGTATCATCGTGACGATTTACTCGCAAGCCTTACCAGTCGCGGCGCCGAGGTTCATGTGGTGTCGACCATGCCGCATGAGCTGCTCGATACCCTGGAGCACATCCTTGGCATTGTGCCTGCCGACTCTAACACTTCCACTGACCCTACCCATTAAAGGAGAGCAGATGAAACCTATCGTCGCCGTCGTCGGACGCCCCAACGTGGGCAAGTCCACGCTCGTTAACCGCCTGGCCCAGACCTCGGACGCCATCGTCCACGAGTCACGCGGCGTCACGCGCGACCGCTCGTATCACACGGCCGATTGGAACGGCCGCGAGTTCACCATCGTCGACACGGGCGGCATCGAGCCGCTCAAGAGCGATGACGTCTTCGCCACGTCCATCCGCGACCAGGCGCTCGCCGCCGCCGAGGAAGCCGCCGTCATCCTGTTTGTGGTCGACGGCCGCACCGGCGTCACCGAGGAGGACGAGTCGGTCGCCCGCATGCTCAAGCGCTGCGACAAGCCGGTCTTTCTGCTGGTGAACAAGCTCGACAACCCCGATCGCGAGAATGACAGCATCTGGGAGTTCTATTCCCTCGGCATCGGTGAGCCCACGCCGCTCTCGGCCCTGCACGGCCACGGCACGGGCGACCTGCTCGACGCGTGCTTACAGTATTTCCCGCCCGAGGATGACGAGGAAGAGGATGAGGACGTCATCAAGGTCGCCATCATCGGAAAACCCAACGTCGGCAAGTCATCGCTGACGAACCGCATTCTCGGCACCGAGCGCATGATCGTCAGCAACGTCGCGGGCACGACGCGCGACGCCATCGACTCGTACTTTGAAAACGAGCAGGGCAAGTATGTCTTCATCGACACCGCCGGCATGCGCAAAAAGTCGAAGGTCGACGACGTGATCGAGCGCTACAGCGTGCTGCGCGCCACGATGGCCATCGACCGTGCGGACGTATGCCTCATCATGATCGACGCGCAGGAGGGCGTGACCGAGCAGGATACGAAGGTCGCGGGCCTCGCGCACGAGGCAGGCAAGGCCTGCATCATCGTTGTGAACAAGTGGGACCTGGTCGAAAAGGACGGCAAGACCATGGACAAAATGAGCGACGACATCCGCCGCGACCTCTCCTACATGACCTATGCGCCGATCCTCTTCATCTCGGCGGCGACGGGCCAGCGCGTGCCGCGCCTTTTTGAGATGATCAACTACGTGCACAACCAGTCCTGCATGCGCATCTCGACCGGCATGCTCAACAACATTCTGGCCGACGCGCAGACGCGCGTGCAGCCGCCGACGGACCGTGGCCGCAGACTGAAGATCTATTACATGACGCAGGTCGGCGTCTGCCCGCCGCACTTTGTCGTGTTCTGCAACGAGCGCAAGCTCTTCCATTTCTCCTACCAGCGCTACCTTGAAAACTGCATCCGCAACGTCTTTGGACTGGAGGGTACGCCAGTCATCATGTCTATTCGCGAGAAGGGGGATAAGGAAGACTGATGAAAGGCATTTATCTTACGGGCGTCACGGCTGTCGCGGCATTTGCCTTGCCGGCTCTGGTCGCGGTGCTGTCGTATCTTTTGGGTTGCATCAACGGCGCGATCGCAACGTCGCACATTTTCTACCATGACGACGTGCGCCGCCATGGCAGCGGCAACGCGGGGCTGACGAATTTCTACCGCAATTACGGCGCGAAGTGCACGCCCATGGTCATCGCGTTCGACATGCTCAAGGCCGTCGGCGCGGTGCTGCTGGGCAATTATTTCCTGGGCTATCTTCTCGGCTGGGGCGCCGCAGGCAAGTATTTCGGCGCACTGTTCTGCGTCATCGGCCATATGTTTCCGGTGTTTTACGGCTTCAAGGGCGGAAAGGGCATTTTGTGCAGCGGCACGCTGCTGCTGCTTCTCGACTGGCGCATCGCGCTCGTCGGCTGGGGCGCGTTCGTCGTGCTGTGGCTCACGACGCGCTATGTGTCGCTCGGCTCGGTCGCCGCGGCGGTCAGCCTGCCGTTTACCACGTATTTCGTGTTCCATAACACGGCCTGCACAGTGCTCGGCACGTGCATTTCGCTTCTTGTGCTGTGGGCGCACCGCAGCAACATCAAAAGACTCTTAAGCGGTACGGAGAGCAAGTTCCATTTCCATGTGAACGCGCCCAAGCCGGGGGAGGACGAATGAACATTGTAGTGCTTGGCTCGGGCGGCTGGGGTACCGCCGCCGCGATGCTGTTATCGGACAACGGCCATACCGTCGCGCTCTGGTCGCACGACCCGAAAAAGGCGGAATTGCTGGATAAGACAAGGGAAAATCCTTTACTCAAAGGCGTGCGCATTCCCGAGCGCATCGCCGTCACGAGCGACTTAGCGGTGCTCCAAAATGCGGAGATGGCCGTCTTCGCGTCGCCGTCGTTTGCACTGCGCTCCGTTGCGCATGAGGCTGCGCCGCACCTGAAAAAAGGCACGCTGCTCGTCTCGCTCACGAAGGGCATTGAGCGCGGAACGCACCTGCGCATGAGCGAGATCATCGCACAGGAATGCGGCGAGGGCTATCGTATCGCAGTGCTCTCCGGCCCCTCGCACGCCGAGGAGGTCGCGCGCCGTCTGCCGACGGGCTGTGTGGCGGCGTCCGCCGATCAGGCGAGCGCCGAGGCCGTGCAGCGCGCGTTCATGAACGAGGTCTTCCGCGTCTACACGCACGACGACGTCGTCGGCGTGGAGCTTGCGGGCGCGCTCAAGAACGTCGCGGCGC
>ENA-OYVR01000421-OYVR01000421.1-human-gut-metagenome-genome-assembly--contig:-NODE-421-length-10961-cov-4.273794_pt1 | contig 10961 bp, 10 predicted proteins | sample MGYA00244158_ERZ653373 | MGnify/ENA primary metagenome ERZ653373 (study PRJEB26926, sample SAMN06164990) | human gut metagenome | biome: ENVO:00009003; feature: ENVO:2100002; material: ENVO:00002003... | reverse complement strand
AGATGAGCGCTAGTCTCGTGGGCTCGGAGATGTGTATAAGAGACAGTAATTATCCTGATAAGTAACAAAATCATCCTGCAGAAGAATATTATTGATATATCCACTCTCAATCATAGGTACCACTGTCTCCAGTTTCTCTCTGATCAGGAGATCATCGCTTCTCTTCTGCCGTATCTGATCTACCTTTGTCATCATCTTCGCGCAGGTTTCCAGAATTACTTTCTTATTTACAGGCTTTGTGAGAAACTCCTGAACTCCCAGGTTCACTGCTTCTTTTGCATAATTAAACTTATCATATGCAGTTATGATCACAAAAACTGCTGAGCTGTTAAATTTCTGAATTTCCCTGATTGCCTGGATTCCGCTTATTCCCGGCATTTGAATATCCATAAAACAGATATCCGGCGGATATGCCTGTGCCATCTCCACCACAACTCTGCCTGACTTTGCACAGTGGATTTCACATTCATTTCCATATTCAGTTTCAATAATTTTCTTTAATGATTCCAGCATGATACCTTCATCATCTGCCAGCAAAATTCTATACATCTTCTCTCACTCCCATAATACTTCTCTTAGTTTTCATGCACAGGTATATAGATTACTGCTTCTGTGCCTTTTCCTTCACCTTCACTGTTAATCTCCATAAGCCCTGATTCCTCATAATAAAGTTCCAGACGACTGATCACATTATTCATACCGATTCCTGTAGAATCACCTTCTTCATTTCTGTGCTCTCTGTTTCCCGACAGAACCCCTTCTATCTGTTCCTGCGTCATTCCCTTTCCATTATCTTTCACGCTGATACGTATATAATCTGCATCTCCTGTAACTGTGAGATGTATTTTTCCTTCCCATTCAATGTCACGTATTCCATGATTGACTGCATTTTCCACAACCGGCTGCAAGATCATACTTGGCATACGCACATTCTCCAGTGATTCATCCACCTCCTTGCTGAAATGGATATCTCCGGCGAACCGGACATTCAGAATATAAATATAGTTATCAACAGCCTCCAGTTCTTCTCCCAATGTGGCGTCTTCCTGTCCTTTTTTTACATTATAGCGAAAAAAATCCGCCATTTTCTCTACAAAAATCCCGGTCCGCTCTGCATCCTCCATCATTGCAAGCTGTGCTCCTGCATTCAGGGAATTAAACAGAAAATGTGGATTAATCTGTGACTGAAGATATTTCAACTGTGCTTCTTTCAGATGATTTTCCATAAGAAGCTCCCTCTCCATCATCTGCTGCTCTTTCTCCATACTTGCTTTCGTCCTTGCCATATACAGATCAAGATTCTCTACCATTGTATTAAACGCTCTGGTTACTGTTCCCAGTTCATCCTGTGCATCTGTATCGTGCATCTTTACATGGAAATTTCCCTGACCTACCAGTTGTGCTGTCTCTGCCATATTGGAAAGGGGAACAAACATATTTCTGGTGGCCTGGATGAGCAGAAGCATTCCACCGGCTACAATTATGATCATAATAACTGAATTGCTTATCTCCAGATATCTCATCACTGCACGAAGTACTGCATAAGTACTGGAGTTCTCCTGAAACATCAGGTTATTCAGTTCGTCAATAGATGACTGGATATATCTGTAAAGCTTTGTTGCATCATCATATTTACGCTTATACTGCTCAACGTTCCTTCCTCGTTTGGCAGCTACCGTTTCCGCAGTATAATCCAGATATGTTTCCGACATTTTCCGGATATTTCGTTCCAGAAGCTTTACGGGATCATTGATATTATCTTCATTAAGTTTCTCAAGTTCATTTCTGTATTTTGCCTCATTCTGATAATAATCAAGAAGTGTCTGAGAACTCTTAACCTTAAGATACTTATACATATTATCCTGTACCTTCTCAAATACCTGTGAAAGTTCGGTAAGCTCTGCATTACTGGCATAAACATTATCCATCTTTTGCATGGAATTATTGATCCGCACATAAAAAAGCATATTCATGGCAAAAAGAAGGACTGCGATCATACCCACCTCTATAACGATTTTACTGACCAGTGAAAAATCTTTCCAGCGCAGCTGCTTCATCCGGACACCCCCTTCCTTCTCATTTCCCGTACTGCATTTTTGTCCAGGAAATTAATATCTACATTATAATAGGAATTGGTCCTTCCATCCTTCTGATATGCTGTCAGAGCTTCTATACTGTATCTGCCAAGCTGCTCTGTATCCACATCACAGGTAACAGAGATTACTCCCTTTTCCACTGCTGTAAGAATATCTTCGGAACTGTAATATCCTATGATTGTAACCTTGCCTGCAAGATTAAAGTCCAGCACTGCCTGACGTGCACATTCTGTAGTCTCTTCATCCATACACACAAGAATATCCGGTACTTTATCTCTCTGCTGAAAAATATCTGTTACCGCTTCTTCTGTCTCAAAAGTCCCTGTTAAGCGAAGATTTTTTCCTGTTATCTGGATATTTTGCGAAGGACCCGCCTTTGCCTGGACTGCGTTGCTAATCTGTGTATATATCTGGCTCTGGTTCATATCATCAATATTTTTCTTCAACAGAATAAGAATACTTTCCGTATCCTCAGTCACATATTCCGCTACCTTTTCGCCATAGACACTTCCAAGCTGATAATCACTAACACCCACGAAACTCTGACGCTTGCTGTGAACTGCATCTCCCATTACAGTAACAACCGGAATTCCTTTCTGAACAGCCTCATTTATCTTCTCTTCCAGTCCCTGCTCCCCACTGTATTGCAGGATGATCCCGTCTGAATTTGAAGCAATACTCATATTCATATAATCAAGCTTACTGTAATCGCTCTCCCTTCCACTGCCTCTCAGTTCAAGAATTGCATCATTCTTCTGCGCCCATTCCTGTGCACAATCATAAACCGCTTGCCAGAAAGAAGAATTCGGACTGTCTACGATCATATCGTATTTATATTTACACATCACCTCATTCTTCTCTTCCAGACTACTCCCCCCGGACAGTCCTTCACAATAAGACTCTCCTATCATATAAAAAAGCACTAAAATTCCTGCCAGTGCAAAGAAAACCAGCAGTTTTGTCCGTTTCTTTTTCATCTCAATCTCCGTAAATTCTTTCTTCTATATTTTGCAGAATCTATTATACAATAAATCGGTATGAATTGCTTTCTTTTTTTCATATACTGTAATGATTACATCTGCCACCTGCTGTTTCTTTCGTTCTGACACAGATATTCATACTCTGTGTTCCGGAGTCAGAGGGATATTTTTATGAGGAGTATCTTTGCATGAAGCGAACTTTAATATTTTTTGAAATATTATGCATGATTTTTTTCCTACTCTTTTCTTCTGCTGACAAACGCACACAGTTCCTTACTTCACTGGCAGGTCCCGGTATGCTTTCCCTTGTAAAACAGGCATCTGCAAAAGCTACAGCTTTTGAGAATTTTTCAACTGACACCACCGCCGGGCTTCCCGTCGAAGAACCTCCCAGAATCGCACTGACCTTTGATGACGGTCCTAATGCCCGGTATACCCCCATGCTTCTGGATGGATTAAAAAAAAGAAACATCAGAGCATCTTTCTTTCTGATAGGCGAGAACATTGAAGGAAACGAAGATATACTCCTGCAAATGCGAAAAGACGGACATCTTATCGGAAATCACACCTGGGATCATGTACAGCTTGACAAGATCCCGGCGGAGAAGGCCCGACTGGAAATTGAAAAAACAAATAACAGAATCTATGAAGCTTCCGGAATTTACCCTTCTTATGTGCGACCGCCTTTCGGCGCATGGATCAAGGATATGGAACTTTCTGTCACCATGCTTCCCGTATTCTGGGATGTAGACACCCTGGACTGGAAAAGCAAAAACATCGATTCTATCCTGTCTATCGCCCAGAAACAGGTTCATGACGGTTCTATCATCCTGATGCATGACGGCTATCAGACATCTGTGGATGCAGCCCTGAAAATCGCTGATCTTTTTACTGAAAAAGGCTATGTTTTTGTCACTGCAGACCAGCTCCTGCTCACATAAAAGATTTGCTTTTTCCTGCCTGATTCGTTATACTGTTATACAAAGCTTGTACAGATTTCTCTGTAGCAGGATTATCCGCAGAGTATGCTGTACATCATTATATACAAAAGGAGTAATTAAACGAATGGACAGACTATTTAACATGGACAACAAATTCTTCACCGTCATGGGACGCGTGGCTGATCTTATTATGCTTAATGTGGTCTTTCTGATCTGTTGTCTGCCAATCGTGACTATTGGTGCGTCACTGACTGCACTCCACTATGTCACACTGAAAATGACACGTAACGAAGAATCTTATATTATCAGAAGCTTCTTCAAATCCTTTAAGCAGAACTTCAAACAGGCAACTGTCATCAATCTTATCATGCTTGCAGTTGCAGCTATCCTTTACATGGATCTGCGTATTGTAGGTAATATCGGCGGAACAATGTCTCAGGTATTGTATATCGTTTTCTTTGCATTTGGTATCCTTTATATGATGGTATTTCTGTATATTTATCCGGTGCTTGCCAAATTCTACAACTCCATCAAAAACACCTTCCGCAATGCATTCCTGATGGCTATCCGTCATCTTCCGTATACAGTCCTGATGGCAGTCATCACTCTGTTACCTGCAGGCGTGTTTTTTATCAAAAGTTTCCGCATACAGTCCATGGCCATCATGCTTCTGTGCATGTTTGGATTTGCACTGGAGGCATTTATCAACGGACATTTTCTGGTAAAGATTTTTGATAATTATATTCCAGCTGATACAGATACCCAGGATACAGACCTTCAGAACGAAAACTCTGCTGAAACTTCATCAGCAGAAAATGATCACACAGTATGACCAAATGGGGAGAGAAACCATACCACTCTCTGGACTATATGCTGAGAGAGCGGTTTGGAGAAAAGGTTTATAAGGTCACGCTAAATGGCGGCATGTCCTGTCCCAACAGGGACGGTAAGATTGGAACCCGCGGCTGCATCTTCTGCAGCGCAGGAGGAAGCGGAGATTTCGCTGCAGATGCCGCACTTTCCATCACTGACCAGATAGAAAGCCAGATCAGTATCCTTTCACAGAAACGTCCGATTCATAAATATATTGCCTATTTCCAGGCGTACACAAATACCTACGCACCTGTGGAATATCTGGAGAAAATTTTTACAGAAGCAATCTCTCATCCAAAGATAGTTGCTCTTTCCATCGGCACCAGACCAGACTGCCTCAGTCCTGAAATCGTGACACTTTTGTCCCGGTTAAATAAACAAAAACCTGTCTGGATCGAACTTGGACTTCAGACGATCCATGAGTCCACTGCCAGGTATATCCGAAGGGGATATCCTCTCTGCGTTTTTGATGATGCCGTAAAACGCCTGCGAAAAGAAAATATCGAAGTAATCGTGCATACAATCCTCGGATTGCCCGGTGAAAACACAGCAGATATTCTGGAAACTATGGAATACCTCAACCATATGGATATTCAAGGAATCAAACTGCAGTTACTTCATGTGCTTCGCGGCACTGATCTGGCAGCAGATTACGAGAAAGGACTGTTTCAGACTTACGAACGGGATGAATACATCTCTCTCCTTATAAACTGTCTGGAACATCTCAGACCGGATATGGTTATACACCGCATCACAGGCGACGGCCCCAAAGATCTGCTGATCGCACCACTGTGGGCAAGCCGTAAACGTGAGGTATTAAATATGCTGCATCACAGGATGAAAGAAGAACAAAGCTACCAGGGAAGACTGTTTTCACACTAAAAGATTCTCTGCTACTCTATGCAAAGGGAGGGATAAAATGGCAACACCATTCACAGTTTACAAATTAATCGTGTTATACATGCTTCAGAATACCGAAAATACCCTGACAAATTCGCAGATTTCAGAATTTATCCTGGACCGGGAATATACAAACTATTTCCATCTCCAGCAGGCAATCTCAGAACTGGTAGAAGCAGAACTGATCACCATGGACACCCGTTCCAATGTCTCCCATTACCGGATTACCGAAGATGGCATAAAGACTCTCTCCTTTTTCCAGAAAGATCTCTCTCCTGAGATCAAACAGGAAGTCAGAGAATACCTGAAATCTACCGGCTTCAAAGCTCAGGAGCGAATCGTCACTCCTGCCGATTATTACATCACCAAACAGGGAACCTATTCTGTAAGATGCCAGCTCATCGAAAAGGGCAACTCCCTCATCGACCTGAACATCGCAGCTCCTAACCTTGAGGCAGCACAGTCGATCTGTAAAAAATGGTCCACACATTACCAGGAAATATACGGTAAAATAATGGAAGAGCTCTTATAATGCTCTTCCTTTTTATTTCCTAATCTTTACAAAAAAACAGGGATACGTTATACTAAAACAAATATACGTTCTATAGCACTCCTCGTAAATAATGTATATTGATTAAGAGACTTGCTATAATTTGTCAGAAATGTTTTATGTTACTATAAACACGAAATGAAATGTGACTGTTTTATCATCATATTCTATGGAGAAAAAACTATGGATTTATTTGAATACGCCAAATCAAAAACCCTGGACCAGGAATCCCCTCTGGCATCCAGACTACGCCCCACAACTCTGGATGAAGTTGTAGGGCAGCAACACATCATCGGAAAAAACACCTTATTATACAGGGCTATCAAAGCTGACAAACTGACCTCCGTCATCTTCTACGGCCCTCCCGGAACCGGCAAGACCACCCTGGCAAAAGTAATCGCCAACACTACCAGTGCAGAATTCACCCAGATCAACGCTACTGTAGCAGGCAAAAAAGATATGGAAGCAGTTGTAAAAGAAGCCCAGCAAAACCTGGGTATGTACGGCAAAAAAACAATCCTCTTCATAGACGAGATCCACCGCTTCAACAAAGGCCAGCAGGACTATCTCCTCCCATTCGTAGAAGACGGAACCATCATCCTCATCGGTGCCACAACAGAGAATCCATACTTCGAAGTCAACGCTGCTTTAATCTCCCGTTCCATCATCTTCGAACTGAAATCCCTGGAGATCTCCGAAGTCAAAGAACTCATCCTTCGCGCAGTCAACGACAAAACAAAAGGAATGGGAAACTATAAAGCCCGGATAGATGAAGACGCCCTCGACTTCCTTGCAGACATGGCAGGCGGCGACGCCAGAAATGCCCTCAATGCCATCGAACTGGGCATCCTCACTACCCCCCGTAGCGAAGACGGTCTCATCCACATCACCCTGGATGTGGCATCTCAGTGCATCCAGAAACGCGTCGTCCGCTACGACAAAAACGGAGACAACCACTACGACATCATCTCCGCCTTCATCAAAAGCATGCGTGGCTCAGACCCTGACGCAGCAGTCTACTACCTTGCAAAAATGCTCTACGCCGGAGAAGACGTCAAATTCATAGCCCGAAGAATCATGATCCTCGCCTCCGAAGACATCGGAAACGCCGATCCACAGGCCCTCTGCGTAGCAGTCGCCGCAGCCCAGGCAGTAGAACGCGTAGGAATGCCCGAGTCCCAGATCATCCTCTCCCAGGCAGTCACCTACATGGCCTGCGCCCCCAAAAGCAACTCCGCAGTCAACGCCATCTTCGCTGCCATGGACTCCGGCAAACGCACAAAAACCACAGTCCCGCCACACCTTCAGGACGCCCACTACGGCGGCCACGAAAAACTGGGCCACGGCATCGGCTACAAATACGCCCACGACTACCCAAACCACTACGTACACCAACAATACCTCCCCACCGAAATCCAGGGAGAACACTTCTACGAACTCTCCGAAATGGGCTACGAGAAAACCTTAAAAGAATACCAAACCAAAATCAAATCCCAGTCTTAATAAAAAAATCCGGCAGAAATACTTTTCTGCCTGGATTTTTTTATTCCTACACAATTTACTTCCACACCCAAAATCCCCAGACATACATTTATTTCCTATAACCAATACACAGCGCAGAAAAAAAGCAGCCCCCAAAAAAGAGAGACTGCCCTTTTCATCATTTAATTCCCATAACGTTCATCTGCGCCAAAATCGCATCCACACATTTCTCAAATCCAAGCTTTCCTGCATTCAGACACAGATCATAATTCGTCGCATCGCTCCAGTCCCCACCGGCAAATTTGCGATAATAATCCTGCTTTCTCTTATCATCCCTGCGAAGAAACTTCTCAATCTCCTCATCACTGCCGCTGATCTTCTCTCTGGACTTCTCCACACGAAACTCCCAGGGTGCATGAACAAACACTCTCAAAGTATTCGGTCTGTCCTTAAACACATAATTCACACATCGCCCAACGATCACACAGGATTCCTTCTCTGCCAGATCCGTTGCAATCTTCGCCTGATAATTAAAAATATTCTCATCAGAAACAAACCCCTTCTGATCCGGTGCGATCAGATCTCCTTTATATAACCCTGTCTTATTAAACAGAGATGCCTTCACACTGGAGCCTTCTTCCACCTGTCCAAAAAGCTTCACATCAATCCCGCTCTCATCAGAAGCCATCTGAATGATCTGCTTGTCATAGAAAGAAACTCCCAGTTTCTCTGCCAGCATCTTACCGACGGTACGTCCGCCGCTTCCATACTGTCTCGCAATGGTAATTACAAAATTCTCCATAAAATCCCTCCTGTTTACTCTCCAAGATAAGCTTTCTGAACAGATTCATCATGAAGAAGATCACTTGCCTTACCTTCCAGTGTAATCCTTCCGGTCTCAAGGACATAAGCTCTGTCAGCAATAGAAAGAGCCTTCTTCGCATTCTGCTCAACCAGAAGAACCGTTGTTCCACTCTCACTTACCTCTTTAATGATATCAAAGATCTCATTTACAAAGATCGGTGAAAGGCCCATGGACGGCTCGTCCATCAGAATGATCTTCGGCTGGCTCATCAGCGCACGTCCCATGGCGAGCATCTGCTGCTCACCACCACTTAAGGTACCTGCAGTCTGATTCTGACGTTCCTTCAGACGCGGAAAACGTTTATATACTTTCTCAATGGTCGCATCAATCTCATTTTTATCAGATCTTGTAAAAGCACCCATCTTCAGATTCTGAAGAACAGTCATATTTGCAAACACACGTCTTCCTTCCGGAACATGTGCCATACCCATTGTTACGATCTTGTGAGGCGGAACCTTTGTGATATCCTGTCCGTCATAAATAATATGTCCTGATTTTGCCCGGAGAAGCCCTGTCACTGTATGCAGGGTAGTTGTTTTACCTGCACCGTTTGCACCGATCAGAGCAATAACTTCACCTTCATTTACAGAGAAAGAAACACCCTTCAATGCCTGAATCATTCCATAATAAACCTGTATGTCCTGTACTTCCAGTAATGCCATCTGTCTCTCCTCCTATTCTCCAAGATATGCCTTGATAACTTCCGAATCATGGAGCACATCTGAAGTCTTGCCCTGTCTCAGAACATGACCGAAGTTCAGTACAGTCAGCTCCTCACAGATACCTGAAACCAGCTTCATATCATGCTCGATCAGAAGAATGGTCATATCAAAGTTATCACGAACAAAACGGATGGTATCCATCAGTTCCTCAGTTTCATTGGGGTTCATACCTGCAGCCGGCTCATCCAGAAGAAGAAGCTTCGGCTTTGTTGCCAGTGCTCTGGCAATCTCCAGCTTTCTCTGTTTACCATAAGGAAGGTTGGATGCAAGGATATCTGCCTCTTTGTCCAGATCAAACACTTTAAGAAGCTTCATTGCTTCCTCATTCATGGTTTTCTCAACCTTAAAGTATTTCGGAGTATGTACAATACTTGTAAAAAGACTGTATTTATCATGATTGTGAAGTCCTGCCTTTACATTGTCCAGCACACTCATCTGATGGAACAGACGGATATTCTGGAATGTTCTGGCAATTCCTGCCTTGTTGATATCAATGGTACTCTTTCCGGTGATATCCTGTCCGTCCAGATTGATGATTCCCTCGTCCGGCTTATACACACCTGTAAGAAGGTTAAAGATTGTAGTCTTACCGGCACCATTCGGACCGATCAGACCATAAAGCTGTCCTTTTTCGATGGAGACATGGAAATCATCCACTGCATGAAGACCGCCGAATGAAATATTTAAATGATTTACTTCCAGCAATGCCATAGCTTATGCCTCCTTTTTCTTAAATTTACTGAAAAGACGCTCTCTCATCTCGATTGCCTTAGGTGCCCAGTTGATCAGCATCATTACGATCAGCACGATTGCATAGAACAGCATACGGTAATCACTGAGTCCACGCAGAAGCTCAGGAAGAAGGTTCAGAATCACTGCCGCAATAATAGAACCACGCATATTTCCAATTCCACCGAGAACTACGAATACCAGGAACATGATAGACATGTTATAACCGAAGTTCTTCGGAAGTGCTGTTAAAGTTGCAAGATTATGAGCATAAAGCACACCGCCGATACCGGCTAATGCTGCTGAGATTGCAAATGCTTTCAGTTTATACTTTGTGATATCAATACCAATTGATTCCGCTGCAATACGGTTATCACGGATTGCCATGATCGCACGTCCGTCTCTGGAATTGATCAGGTTCAGAACTACGAATAAAGTAACCAAGATCAGAATCACACCTATAGTAAAGGTTGACTGTCTCGGTGTACCTGTGATACCCATGGCACCACTGATGATCATTTTTCCACCAGGCTCCATTCCAAGAGACATCTGGTCTTTCATGGAAAAATGGATTCCGTTGCTGTCAATTCCTACATAAAGCACATTGATGATATTCTTAATGATCTCACCAAATGCCAGTGTTACGATAGCAAGGTAGTCACCTTTCAGACGAAGTACAGGAATACCGATCAGGAATCCAAAGATACCTGCACATACAGCTCCGATGATCAGAGCAACGAAGAAACGAAGTCCTGCATTTGTAAATGTATCCATAGTTGCCTTTGTAAATGCTGCACTGGTGAAAGCACCGATACACATAAAT
>ENA-OYVR01000413-OYVR01000413.1-human-gut-metagenome-genome-assembly--contig:-NODE-413-length-10995-cov-4.186015_pt1 | contig 10995 bp, 8 predicted proteins | sample MGYA00244158_ERZ653373 | MGnify/ENA primary metagenome ERZ653373 (study PRJEB26926, sample SAMN06164990) | human gut metagenome | biome: ENVO:00009003; feature: ENVO:2100002; material: ENVO:00002003... | reverse complement strand
CAGGTTTCCCACCGTTTCTACCTTTTACATTGTCCAAATATGCATATTCTGCGTTCTCAATATTTTCAACAACGGCTTGCCACTGCTGCACATTCAAAGGATGATTACCATTTTGCACGTGCAAATAATTGCTACCGGGAATGATAAATTCTCCACCTTTAGAAGATTTTACCCAATTTCCTATTTTGCTTGCCTGTGCAGTAGGCTTTCCCTCTAGCTCAGCAGCAAAATCTTCCATACTATCAAACGACTGTCTTTTCATGGCCGCCTGTGAATACTCTAAATTCCCAAACGTTTGGGAATTTGCAGCATCACCATCCCGCCGAAACTCAACCGGATGATCTCTAAAATACTGCGCCGGCTCATAAGGATTCGCCGCCACAGCTGCCGCCCTGTACATGTCCATCATCGCCATCGCCGTCTGCTTATTCGCACCAGCATCACGCATACTGTTAAATATAGTATCCAACTGCTCCTGCAGCTCCGTATCACGTACTTTAATCTGTTCCGTTTCCTGCTGCAGCATCCGCTGATACTTTTCCTTATTTACGCTGTAACCGCCATCACTGAAAGTAATCTCATCACGCACCGCATCTAAAAAGCCAGGCATCTTTAACTCTGTAGCCTCAAAATTCCCCTGCAGCACATCAACGCTCAACCCGTCCTCGGCAGCTTTTTCAATCTCCTGCAGCTCGATCCCTAAAGCCTTTGCCACTTCTTCCGGATTCTTTGTCTGGGCATACTGCAGCAATGTTTCACCATCAACTGCAATAGTGCTGCCCTGCAAATTAGTATTTACTGTACCAGCAAGAAAATCAGCATTGATGCCGCTTTTGCGCTCTGCATCTATACGTCCCTGCAGTGCCTCAACCTGGGCATTGTGTGCATGACGTTCAAGTGCCACATTGATACTGCTGCCTCCACTGCCTAGAAGCGCACCAATAGCACCAGAATATGCAGCCTCCTTCGTAATATCCACAAACTGCCTGTCGAACTCTGCCGCCATCTGACGTACGTCTTTACCCTTGTTCATGGCATAGATATTCGCCATCTCTTCCGGATATTGCTGCAAAAACTCCGTAGTCCCCTCTGTCAGCGCACTTTCAAGCACCTGCACAACTTTCTTTTTCAAAGAACTGCCAGCAGGGAGCGCCTTCATCATTTTGCCCAATGACAACTGTTCCATTGGCGCCTGCAGGGCAGCGTTACCTAAACTGGCTATCGCTGCCCTTGGCACTTCAACGCCTGCATTACGTAAATCAAGATACTGATTCCCAGCGATCTGTGTGCCCATAATAGCCAAACCACCCGCGCCGCCTGTCAATGCTGTCGCCCCAACCTGCCCCAATAGTTGACCTGCCCCCTCGGTCAAATCAAGTCCAAACTGTCCCAGTGTGCTATTAGCTCTTATATCATAGCGCTGCAGGGCTGAAGATTTTTCCATATTATCTAAAATAGCCATGCCCTCTTCCATAGGCCGATAATTCGGGTCCTTCTCCCTGCGCGAATACACGTTGTAATCCCTGGCCATTTTCAATGCGCCAGTAATACCTCTTGCCCCCTGCACAACAATACCATTATAAAAAGCCTTAGCAGCTTTCCATTCCTCATCATGGGCCGACTGTTTATTTAAAAATCCCAACGTCTCTGCCGGATATGCACCGCTGGAACTGCCATAGTTTGGACTTGTCCCATAAGGACTGATCCCGACGCTTGCTTCCATAACTTTCTGCCGTAACTCTTCAAAACGTTTATCATCCATCTCTATTTCCTCCTTCAATAACTTGTAAGCGCTGCCAGATAAGCGCCATCTACCGTACCGCCGATTCTTCCATCTGAATAGGTGATCTCATACATATCATCAGAAACTTTTTCAACAGACTTAATACCAGCCCGTGCCAGCTGTGCTGTACTCAAATTCAACTCCTTGCGGCTGTCCCAAATCACACCGTAATCCGTTACATAACTGCCGTAGTGCTCTACCGTCAACGCTTTGCGGCAATAGTCTATGACCTCATAATCAGAAGGCTGCACATGATTTTTTGCCACATAATCTTTAATAAATATCTTGCCAGCAGCCTGAGCACCATTCCACTGCGCTTCTTCCGCTCCGCCTTTTAGCCTGCTGCCCTCCATAACCTCTTTTTTTATATCGCTCCACTTATAAGCAAATTCCCCTTTTCCTGCATCCCAATCGTCATACATTTCAGCTAATGCATTATAATCTGCTTTTGACGCTCCCATACGTGCAGCCATTTCCATAAAATCCAGCTTATTTTTGAACTGTCCTGTCCCCAACGCATTTTTCATCCCATTCTTAATACCATAGTCTAACCCACCACTGCTGCCTCCACTGCCAGGCGCTTTATCTATTTTATAAACAAGGTTTACTGCATTCTTTACATCTTTATACAAATCTAAATCATTGCCGGCCCATTGCTCAGCGTCTTTCATCGCCTGCTCCCACGGCACGCCCTGCTCTTTCCATGCAAAAAGGTTTTTACTCCAATCATTAAACAAGGCATCATCGGCCATCCTCCTGTCGCGTTCCCTGCTGGCAGCATAAGTCCTGTAATCATCCATCTGCTGCTTCTGCTCCGTTGGGCTCAGTTCCCTATCTCCGATATGACTAAATCCCACAACATTGTATGTATCAATGTCGATTGCCGCTACACCACTTGATCCGCTTTGGATCACCTTGCCTGTGTTCGCATCATACACGCCAACGTGCGTAATACCCTTGTACGCCTTATCAGTACTATTCACAGAGTTTGGATCGTCACTGACCGCATACTGCTGCGACGTACCACTCCAATACACAAGATCCCCATCACGAAGCTGCTTGCGGTCGCTGAACGTCAGCCCCAACTCCTCTGCATTACGGTAAGTCCCATCAGAAAGCGTACTTTTCAGCCTCTCATCGCCGCCGGCTGCAGTAATACATGCACTGGTAAAAATCGCACACGTATTATCTCCCCACTGCTCGCCCTCTTTACTGCGTGCAAAAGTAATACCGGCAGCAGTATCTGCCATACCAGTATTACTTTTGATAAAATTCAGCGCACCTTCAATATCATTACCATACTGTTTATATACATCATCAAATGCCAAAATCTGGCTATCACTCTTTTTCCGTTCCTGGATCACCTTATCAAACTGCATCTTCGCTGCCGGGTCAAGATAATCTCCATAACCCTGCAGCAGCTGTCCTGCCCTGTCATAATTATTGGCGGTCAGGCTGGCCTGCACAGCCGTAGCCACTGATGCGCTGCGCCAACGGTCCTGCATCTGCTTTACTTTTTCCGGTCCATAATTCATATAGCGATAAGCCGTCATAGCTTCGCCGCGCCTAATATTCTCTTCCACCTGTTCCGGACTCATATATTCATCCGCAATGTTTTTCAGCCCCAGCTTATACTGATTGCCAAGCTGCGTATCCTGGTATTTTTCCATTTCGTTGTACTGGTACCGTTCCATAAAATCCTTGCGGCTAGTCCAATCTTTTTCCACCGTTGCCATCAAAGCCCTATTACCAATTCCGCTACGCAGCGACGCCGGTCCATTTTTTACCACATCGTCTATAATTTTACGCCGTTCTTCCTCATAAACAGTCATATTGTTCAGGGCATTCTGTTCTTTGTTCTGCAATAGCTTATTCCGCACTTCATTCATACGCATATTGATATCGTTATTAGCCTTCATCACATCGGCCACCGCCATCTGTTCATACAGCTTATTGCCGCCCTCCACTACTGTTTTTGCGATACCGGCATCCTGTCTGGCAACCGCCATTATACCGCTGCTGTCCGGTCTGAAATTAGCCTGATTATTTACAGGTGCCCCCAACTGCGCTGAAGATTCAAAAATATTGATCACTGCCATATCATCACCTCCACTTGTAACCGGTACCGGTACCGTAAACCTGCTGATAGTTTTTCTGCGGTCCTACATAGCCAATATAATTATTGTTTCCCCAACTGTAACTTCCATCAGCGCCCTTACCATATGACTGTGCCGCATTGCCTGACGTACTAGCCTGCGCACCACTGCTCTTTGAATTGTACAGATTACCAGCAAGTGAAAGACCACTCATCAGCATACTGTTCATCATCGCCCTTTTGCCAGCCTTCCTGTAATCGTTCGCATTCTGCTTATAAACATCGCCCTGATTCACATTATCTGTACTCGACTGAAAATAATTATCCACCTTCTGCCGACCGTTATAACGTTCTATCGCCAGCTCCATCTCTTGGTTATATGCACTGTCACTCATAGCATTTAAAGCGCTGCCAGACAAAGCTACTCCAGCCGCGCCAATAGCAGCACGTTGCTGACCTTGTAATTGTGCCAGCCTGCGGCGTTTATTTTCCTCATTAACCGCATTATTCTGCGACTGTTCCTCTCCCTGGGCCTGCAGCTTCTCTGCATTATTATAAGCAATCTGCGCATTAGCCTCTGCCTGCTTTGCCGCCGCATTATATTGCCGCTGCTCCGCACGCCCCATCAGCCAACCACCTGCCAATGTCGAAATAATCGTTGCCGTAACTCCCACCTTTATCACTCCTTTAAACTTCATGCTAAATTTTCCATTCTTTTACCAAGTAAACGCCGCTTTTTTATTCACATAGCTTAACGAACAAATTCAAAATAATAATGTGGAACTCCATAAACACCATGAGGTATCGGCCCTTCCATTTTTGCACCCAACCAGCGCAGCCATTTCAAGATATTCTCATTACCCGCATCACACCAGTTATACACCTTGCTGTAACGCTGCAAAATCATCTGCAGTACGCGTTTAGTATGCCTCCCGACAAATACCTTATGCTGCTCAGTTTCCGCCGTCATAAGCAGCCAGATAAGCCCGTCATCACTCAATACTGATGCCTTTTGAACGCCATAGATAGCAGCTGCTTTGCCATTTATACGCAAACACCCAACTTCATCGCTTCCTGCTAACCCATGCAAAATATCAGTCAAAGCATTATCACCGATAGAACAAATTATCTCCTGCCTGTTATCATCTCTCAAATTAGCCGCAATATACTCTGCGTCTGCTTTTGTCGGTTTCACAAATTCATACACATTAACCACCTGCCTCTATCTCCGGTACTATCGCCAACACTGTAAGCGGCAGCGGCAACGGCTGTTTTATAATTACCTGCTGCGTTTCACTCCATGTCGCTGCTGGCACTGTAATTTTAAATTTTCCAGTCTGCAGCTTGATTGGCTCACCATAATTTTCTGTGCTGCGCCACTTGATCTCATCCAGCTTTTTCTCGTTGATGCCATACAAACCTCCACGGCTGTCTTTCAGCATAATATTTATAGTTGCTATACGCTTTTTTCGGCTCAGATATGTCCCGTCCTGACCCTGGAACTCAATCGGCAGCGACCGTAGCACCGCATCAATAGGCAACCCTACCTGTACCTTACTGTAAGCATTACCAAGTACAACCTTGCCATCAGTTACCATCTGCTCCGGCAGCACATTCCCATCTGCCAAAATCGCGACTTTGTACCCTTCCAAATGCTCTACCCCGCTGATTTCTGTTACTGGTTCACCACTATAAGAAACGCCACTGTCAACATAAAACTGATCTTCTACATCAGTGCTCGCATCGCGGCTTGCCAGTATCTCCACATAATAACGGCCACCGCGTTCAATAACTGCATATAGTTGATCTTCCGTTCTGCCACCAATACTGCATACACTTACAAACCTTCCGTCTACCGTCTGATGCTGGTGCCATGCATAAACATCCTGCTCTTTAATATAGGTAAGGCCCAACAGCAAACCATCATCGCGTACACACCATATAATACTGTTCGGGATCTGCTGATAAGTCATAGATATTATTTTGTGTCCGTCAAACAAATGCGAAGCCAGTAAATTTAAGTCATCGCCAGTGTATTTATCAACATCATAGCTATATGCCAGGTCACGTATGATATTACCCTGCTGCTGCACATAGACGATTCGGCTACCGACAGTAACCGGATTGACATCAGACACACCTCTATACTCCTGAGGCTGACTTAAAACGTTACTGCCAGTAATGGGTTTGCCGCCGCCACTAACCTTATATTCACCGCCAGCTGTCAAAAGTATCATCTCGCCAAAAGCAATAATCGCTTTAATACCATTCATCTGGCCGCCGTTAAGCGTTGCTGTAATAGCATCATCATCAGCAGATGGAATACTAACGCCAAAGTTATAATAATCTCCAGTCTTACTTGTCCAAAAAGTTTGCGGCAACCCCTTACTACCAGCCATAACCAGATGATCTTCATAAAAACCTGCTGCACACGGATATCCATTAGTCCCATTCCATGCCGCAAAAGCAAAATCCTTAGTACCTTCAGTAGAAGCTAATTGTTTTTTTACTGTTCCTCTTACTGCTGTCGGACTAATATATTCTGTTATAAGTACATTCCCTGTGTAATCACCACCTACCGACTGTATAGTTATAAAACCACGCTGTCGCTCGTTTTCGCCACTCCAAACACCATTATTAAATTCCGTTGAAGTAACACGATAACTGGCAATACTTTCCGAAGAATTAGTTTCCGTCAAACTATAATTCTGGCTTCGGTTACCGTTTTGCGTCCGTACTTTTACCCACCGCAAAGAAACAGGATCATACTTTTCGATACTAAAATTACCATCCCAGAAACCAAAACTTTCTACATATAAAGAACTTTTCGGGAGTACACTCACCTGCAGATCAGTGCCTGTGGTATTAGGAATACCTTTTTTATAATCACTGGCCACAAAATGCGTTAAAGCAAAAATAGTGTCCTCATCACTGACAGAAAAAATATCTGACGTAGCAGTCAAAGTTACATTTCCATAAACATCTGAGGCACTTACCTGCACATCATCACCCATCGATATGCTATATAAAAGTTTTACCCAACCGGCAGATCCTGTGCCAGCACGTCCATTGTTCCAACCGCCGCGCGCTCCTCCTGTACCACCAGAACCGTAAGAAGTCCCATTAGCACCGTAATCGCCATCCCCTGTACCCGGGGTACGTCTGCCACCACCGCCGCCTCTGGCAACATTGCCTTCAAAAGAAGATTGACCGCCGTTAGCTCCATCAGTATTATTGCTACTATAATATCCATTAACGCCACCAATACCGCCTGCACCAACCACAATCGTACAATCAGAATCCGGAACAACCTTCATTTTTATTACAACAAGCTCACCTCTACCTCCATAGCCGCCATAACTATGTCCACTGTGCGAAAGATGCATACCTCCGCCACCACCGCCACCAGCTCCGGCAATCTCAAGCTCTAATTCATCAATGCCCGCAGGAACGTGGAATATGTATGTACCAGGTACCGTCCACTGCTGTGTTTTAGTTACTACGCTGGAGCTGTTGTAATTAGACGCATCAAAAGGTCCGCCCGTTATATCCATCCTTTCAAAACGCCAATCTAACGCTCCATATCTTGTCAACGTCATCGGCGGATGTGAAGGATGAACTATAAAAAGTACATCAGCACTTTGGGTATATTTGATTTTCTCTGGATTTTCCATGTCTCTGTCTGTAAAAAAATTTTCTATACTATACGGCGAACCATCATCATTTTTCAAAATGTTACTATCAGTATAAAACTGACACCTTCCCGCTGTTATCTCAATGTTATAAATCTGATCAGTACTGTATACAAATGGTATCAGTACTGCTTTTTTATTGTTATAAGTCTGCGCAATAAATTTAAACCCCGGCCTGTTTGCCGCGCCCCCATAACGCAACACCAAAAAGTTTTTCAACTCTGCAGCACCACTGTCATACTTATTCATATCCACCCGGCCATACATTGCTGCTGACAGCTCACCACCGGCAAAACTTGATTTCAGTTGATATAATGCCATAATTTATGCCCCCATAAATCTTGCTGCCGCCAGCCTGTCAAGCTGTGGGTCCAGCACATTCTCTTCGCCGGCATCTTCACCTGCAGCCTCCATGAAATAAGCATTATATGCCTGCACGCAGTTCTGCGTAATGCCCATATTCGACGTCAATGCAAAAGATATTTCCGCTGCCAGTTTCCATGCAAAAGCCTCAATAAACTGTGCATCCCAAAAAGTCGGGTCTTTGACATCTGACGTATATTCTATCCATGCATCATCAATATTGGTATAAATGACATTTCCATCATCAGATCCAAGTATTTTATATTGATTGTCTCGCGGCAACCCACTGAAATGATCGTTGAACATCTGTCGTAAGCACAAAGCATCTGAAGGATAACGATAAGCATATTTGTAATCAGGAGGCTTCTGTTCCAGCAAAGCCAACCTTACACGTTTAGCGGCAAAAGTCCAGGGAAACCGTCTCAATACTGTTTGCCGTACAAGATCATAAAAACGCCGGCACACACGGGCAGCTTCGCTGGCTTCATCCATACGCTCTATGGTTTCCTGTCCAATCCGTCCCAGTGCAATATTACAAATCTCAACCTGATTCATATTTTCATCTCCATTTCAAAAAAAGGCCGGGATCTCCCCGGCCTTTCCTTAATTCATTCATCACCGCGGAGCGCCGCGATTATTTCTTCTTTTTTAGCTGTTTGCGGCAATTCCAATCCCGCCTCACGAGCCAATTTATGTAATGTAAAAACGTCCATCTTTTCCAAATTACCAGCGTCAGGCTGCTCTGCACCAGCAGGCTCCTGCTTCTCACTGCCTACCGCAGCATTCTCAGTACTGTCAGGCGTTACCGAAGCATTTCCTGTAGGCACTGTAACCATTGCACCAGTACTACGATCAGCAAGACGTTTTCCGACACCTTTGATTTCTTTGAAGTGGCACGGTACCCGCACACCTGCCAGCTCCACTTCTTCGCCTTTCAGCCATAAACGGCCCATTGCGTAACAGTCACGCAATACAACATACTGAGCCATTAAATCGGTACCTGGATATCAGGAGAGATATAAGCCCACAATTTGCCGCCGGCCGGTGCGGTCGTATCGCCGGTGACTACAAGACGCACATATCGTGCGCCGGGAGTAATGGGACAGAAGGTCTGTACCAGCTGGCACGGTCTTTTCTGCTTATCAGCATCAGCTTTAATAAAAGTCGTCTGCTCATCTACGGGAGCAGTAAATTCTTCATTTGTACTGCTTTGCACCTTCACACTGGCTACACTGCCTGCAGTAACACCTTTCGTAAGCTTCACATCAATGTACAGTGGATTAAGGTTTGCACCATTCTTGCCCAGATCCAGGACCTCACTGATCACATTGGCACCAGTATCTTTGTCTTGCATAAAAATAAGTTTAGCATCAATGACTGCCATTTTTTATCATCCTTTCCTTATACCAGTCGTTCTTCTGTGGTCAAAATAGCATCGTTACGCAAAATCGGAGCTGTCCAGAAATGTGTGATCTTCTTACCGCCAAACTCATCGATACGCAGATTGACATTTTCCTTCTTTGCCGCCAGGATGGCCAGATAAGTTTCTACCTTACGATTACACAGAATCACTGTACGGCCATGATCCGGATTATGAATCTGATTAAAAGCCGTAATCAGATTATCAACAAAGGTAGTACTGGACGTCTGCGTCAGATCGATGTTAGCCAGACGAACGATGTAACGCGGATCGCGGATCGCAATACCCATATCCCAGTTATACTGAGACTGATAGCCCCAGAACTTTCCGCTGGCAGCATCCATCATCTGAATCCTGCCGTTATCCTTATAACGGTAACCAGTCGGGATCGTCTCCGGATGAATACCATACACAGTATCCACGCCAAAGGTCACGATCCATAAACTGGTAAGCTTATCCGCAGCAGTACCGCCTGCGTCGATAATCTGATCAGCGTAGAGCTCATCCTGATTGGCCTTGCTGTAATAATGCGCACTCAAGCCGGTAAACCCAGCCGGATTAATCTTTTCATCACCGTAAAAAATAGTCTGACACATTTTCTGACTCATAGCTTCCTGATGGGCAGTATTCTCCGACAAACGCCATACATTACTGTTTTTATTGATCGCCAGCATGCGCTCATCAATTTCCGCCAAAGCTTCCAGTCCGCCGGTGGTGTAGCTGGCCTCTTTGATCGCGCTCTTATCTGGTACCGAACCGGAGTTAAGCATACGCCATGCTACATCAGGCAAGTTATTCCTGAGCATAACTTTTTCTTTCGTACCATCATTGCACGGTTTAAACGGCAGCACAGTCCAAACATCATTGGTCTGTGCCTGCAGCTCCACTACCCTTTGATCTGCTTCCTTGCCAGCCTTACCCAATCTGGCCGCCATATCGTACAATGTAGCCAAACCGGTATTTGCATATAATCCTGTAGTTGCCATTGTTTACACATCCTTTTCTTTTTTTAATATTTACTGTTTGCGAACAATATATCCGCATCATTTTTCTGCTGCTTCGGCGGCTCCTGTCCATCAGGCACCTTGTCCTCTGCCAGCAGGCTGCCAATATTCTGCAGCATCTTCTGTATTGCCGGATGATTCGCAGCACCGGTCGAAACCAGCACCTTCTTCGCTTCATCACCTCCGAATGTAGTCAGAGCACTTTTCGCAAAAGCAATATTTTCTTTTGTCAACAGTCCCTGTTTCTCACATTCAGAAGCCCAGTTATTCGCCTGTTCTTCTGCCTGATGCATCATATCCAACACTACATCACTGTGCATCTTCATTAGTGCATCGGCCTGAGACTGCGTTAAGTTGGCCCCTTTAGCGACTTCGGTAAACCTGGCTTTCAGATCATCGCTGATCTCCAAGCCCTCGCCCAGATTAAACTCATATTCTTCCGGGACCTGTTCAGTAACAGGATCATCGCCATCTTCAAAAATATTTTTCGGAGCAGCAGGTTCGCCACCTGCTCCACTACCCGCAGGATCACCGCCACCCGGTTCATCACCTGCACCCGCAGGATCACTACCACCAACTGGATCACCACCGCCACCAGCTCCATCAGCTTCACAAAAAATCTTGTACCACTTTTTCAA
>ENA-OYVR01000411-OYVR01000411.1-human-gut-metagenome-genome-assembly--contig:-NODE-411-length-11010-cov-6.677316_pt1 | contig 11010 bp, 6 predicted proteins | sample MGYA00244158_ERZ653373 | MGnify/ENA primary metagenome ERZ653373 (study PRJEB26926, sample SAMN06164990) | human gut metagenome | biome: ENVO:00009003; feature: ENVO:2100002; material: ENVO:00002003... | reverse complement strand
CGGAACTCGCGATAAAGTTCATATGCGCCGCCCGGCTCCCGCGGCTCTCAGGGGCATCTCTCATGCAAAAACTGTCGTGAGGTAAAGTCCGAGGTCAGTGGCGTTTTATACCGAGAAATTCAAAAAAAGTTGAAAATTCATTACATATTTGCGTTGACTTTAGGTAACTAAAGTTTCATACTCCTTTTCAACCACTGGGGGATGTGAACACGCACGGATCGTTCGCATCATGATTGAAGAGGATTTCTTAGACATGTTCACGCATCAGCTAAACATTATCAGCGTAGTAATTATCTGATGCGGGTTAGCACATACAGCTAGCCCGTACGATAACGGGCGGCTGATAAAGATGAGGGCCGTCGAGCGCAACCGACGGCCCTCATTTTTTATGTCTAGGAAGTTCTTTTTAGAGGAGGAAATGTAATGAACGGAGTTTTGCTCATGGTTGTGGCCGCGGCGGTGCTCGCCTGCGGCTATCTGGGCTATGGCCGATGGCTGGCCAACAAATGGGGCGTTGACAAAGAGGCCCTCACGCCGGCCAAGCGCATGAAGGACGGCAAGAGCTTCTCGCCCGTCTCCGCCTTCACCGCGTTCTCGCACCAGTTCAGCTCGATCTGCGGTGCTGGCCCTGTCACGGGTACGATCGTCGCCATGGCCTTTGGCTGGCTGCCCGTCGTGCTCTGGGTCCTCGTCGGCGGCATCTTCTTTGGTGCCGTCCACGACTTTGGTGCCCTGTACGCTTCGATGAAGAACAACGGCAAGTCGCTCGCTCAGCTCATCGAGAAGTACATCGGCAAGACCGGCCGTCGCCTGTTCCTGCTGTTCTGCTGGCTGTTCTGCATCATCGTCATCGCCGCTTTCACCGACATGGTCTGCAAGACGTTCATGTTCACCCCGGCCGTTGACGCTTCTGGTGCTGCTACCGGTGCCATCGACTTCACCAAGTCCTATGCCGCCGGCTGCGCTGGTACCATCTCCATCCTGTTCACCTTCGTCGCTATCGCCTTTGGTTGGGCCCAGAAGAAGTTCAACCTCACCGGCGCTGCCGAGTTCGTCACCGGCGTGGTCCTCATGGTTCTCATGTTCGCCGTCGGTATGCAGTTCCCGGTCTACCTGGATAAGTTCCAGTGGTTCGCCGTCGTCATGGTCTACCTGGTCTTCGCTGGCGCCATGCCCATCCAGATGCTCAAGACTCCGCGCGATTACCTCACTTCCATCATGATGATCGTCATGATCGTCTGCGCTGTCCTCGGCATCGTCGTCCTGGGCGTCAACGGTCAGGCCACTATCACCGCTCCGGTCTTTACCGGCTTCTCCACTGCCTCCGGCATGATGTTCCCGGTCCTGTTCGTCTCCGTCGCTTGCGGTGCTCTCTCCGGTTTCCACAGCCTCGTTTCTTCCGGCACCTCTTCTAAGCAGGTCGAGAAGGAGCAGGACGCCGTCAAGGTCGGTTACGGCGCCATGATCGTCGAGTCCTTCGTCGGCATCCTTGCCATCATCGTCGCCGGCATCATGTTCTCCGACATGAACACCGCCGGTACCGGCGCCCTCAACGCCGGTGTCGCTTCCACCCCGTTCCAGATCTTCGCCGCTGGCATCTCCCGCGGTATGCAGGCCTTCGGTGTTGACGGCACGCTTGCTACCGTCTTTATGACCATGAACGTCTCCGCTCTGGCCCTGACCTCGCTCGACGCCGTCGCCCGCATCGCCCGCACTTCGTTCTCCGAGTTCTTTGCCCAGACCAACGATGCCCTGGCCATCGAGTCCAAGGCCGGCTACATGAAGGTCCTCGGCAACCCCTGGTTCGCCACGGTCGTTACCCTGCTTCCCGGTCTCGCTCTCGCTTTTGGTGGCTATGCCAACATCTGGCCGCTCTTTGGTGCTTCCAACCAGCTGCTCGGCGGCATGACCATGATCACCCTCGCCGTGTTCTGCAAGTGCACCGGCCGCAAGGGCTGGATGCTCTACGTGCCCGTCGTCTTCCTGCTCTGCTGCACCTTCACCTCGCTGGTCCAGAGCGCCATGGGCTGCATGACCGCCGTCCAGGCCTACGGTTTCTTCGGTACCATCCCGGCTACCGCCACCACGGCCGCCGTCTCCGTCGCCGCCACCAAGGGCCTGCAGCTCGTCTTTGCCGTCCTGCTGATGGTCCTGGGCCTCATCGTTGCCGTCAACTGCCTCAAGGAGTTCTTCGGCAAGGAGGCTGGCTCCATGCCTGATGAGGAGCCCGAGTGGTCCGATATGGGCAAGGCCGAGTACGGTCGCGCCGCTGCCGCTGAGGCTCCTGCCGACGCCGAGGTCGCCAAGGCCTAGTCGGTCGGACGGGTTGAATCTCCCATCCATTTGACTCGGAAAGACCGGGTCCGCGACTTCGCGGGCTCGGTCTTTTTTCATGCAAAAGCGGGTGACGCTCGAGTGTTCTCGCAGATGTTTTGCGTGGATAAGGGCGCGCGTTGTACCATAGAAACGTATATGTGTACATATGAAAGGGGCCCCGTGGCCAAGACGGTATATTCCGATAACCAAAATAATGTCGATGCCCTGGCTGAGCGTCTGAGCAGCCAGACATCGCTTTCTGCTGAGCGTGCCAAGCTGGTTGCCTACGACCTGCTTTGCCGCAAGGCGCTCAAGATCAAGTCGAGCGCGCTGGCGCAAATTTTCCGCTCCGTCGATAAGGAATGTGACACCAAGGCGATGCGCGATGAGCTTATCGCGGCAAATATCGTGACCAAGATCGAGGGTAGCGGCATTAACGGGCGCCCGGCGTTCTATACCATCAATGCCGAGATCCGCGATGCCCAGGAGCAGCCTGCCGAGTCCGTCGAGGATTTTGTCGTCGAGGATCCCGCTGACGTGCCTGCTGTGGAAGAAGTTGCCCCGCGTGAGCATGTCGATACCGATGAGTTGCTCGATGAGAACGTCGTGCGTGCCTTTACGGCCAAGGCAGGACGCGGCGGTTTTGGCGGGGGTGGCAAGCGCGATGCGCAGCGCCGCGCCCAGCAGGAGCGCTTCCGTCGCGCCGTTGCTCGAAAGGGTGAGACGGATGCTGAGGCTGTTGAGACCGAGGTTGCTGCCGAGTCGCAGAAGCCCGCGAGGGAGCAAAAGCCCGTGGAGGCCCAAGAGCCCAAGCGTCGTCGCGGTGCTCACTTTAAGACTGCACAGCAGGATGCCGCGCGTGAGGTTGAAGAGTCTTCTGAGGTTGCAGACGATGTTGAGGGGTCTGCCAAGAAGGCTCCGGGTTCGTGTCGTCCCGGCCGCGGTTTTGCGGGACGCGCGTATCCCGTAAAGCATCAGGAGAAGGGCGAGTCGGTTTCGACCACCCAGGACGAGAAGGACGAGAAGGCCGTTGAGCCGGCGGCTCGCGAGCAGAAGCCTGTTGAGCCGCAGCTTGAGGTTGATGCCGAGGCCAAGGGCCAGCAGCCTATTGATGAGCAGACGGAGCAAGGCGCGTCGAGCAAGCCTCGCCGCCGTCGCCATCGTGGGGGCCGCTGTTCCCATGCCGAGACTGCAGCCGAGAGGACCACGCCGCAGGACGAGGATCCGAAGGCCGAGGTTTCTTCGGGGCAGCCTAAGCGCCAGCCGGCGAAGGAGAGCAAGTCCGATCGTCCGCAGAAGCAGGCGTCTATGCCGAAGCGCGAGCGCAATTCCCAAGGCGATCCTAAGCGCAAGTCTCAGAAGAAGCCGGAGTCTGCCGCAGCAGATACTGCTGCCCAGCAGCCCAAGTCGGCCGTTCACGGCGAGGTCTCGGCGTTTGCCCTTGCCCGCGTTTTAGGCAGGCAGCTGCTCAAAGTTGTCCCTACGCCCACGGCGCTCTCTAAGATCAAGGAGCAGCAGACACAGATCGTAAAGGTCGAGGGCAAGGACGGCAAAAAGGCTCCGCAGCGCACTCAGCACAACGAGATGTCCAACCGCAAGATTGCCGAGGAAATCGCAATCATCCAGGCTTGGATCGAGCAGAACCGAGGTGCCGATACGCCGGTTGCCTCGCGCCGTCAGCGTGCCTACCAGATCTTTAACGACGAGAAGGCTTTTGACGGCAAGCACGGTGAGCGCCTGATCAGGCGTATGACCGAAAAGGGCATCAGCATGCAGGCGATCAAGGTCGCCCCCAATCGCCCCGTGCATTTTACGGGCTTCTTTACGCTGGGCGCCGACAAGCCGTTCATTATGGTCGAGAACCTGGACACCTACGACGAGATCGTCAAGCTGCTGCGTGGCCGCAAGCACGCCAAGCTCTTTGGCATCAAGGTGGGCGGCGTGATTTTTGGCGGCGGATGCAAGGCGAGCGTCTCGCATGCCCTGGACGATTATCTGTCCGAGATTGGCTATCGCTTTAACTACGTCTACTACGTAGGCGATATCGATCGCGAGGGCGCGCGCATTGTCGAGCAGACTCGCAATGCCAATGTGGTTGAGATTCGCCTGCATGCCGGCATGTACCGCGCCATGCTCGCCGAGCATAAGCGTCGCGTGAAGGCCGGCGGCGAGTGCGAGCCCGCGGCTGCCAACCAGGGTGTGCCGCAGAACCTGGCAGCGACGATCAAGGATCTGCCCATGGTCACGCGCGTGCAGTTCCGCAACGTGCTGCGCGAGGGCGGGCGCATTCCGCAGGAGATCCTGATGACCGCCGACTATCGGGATGGCGACTCGGGAAGCTTCGATCGCATGCTGAACAATTAGATTCCGCCGTTCTACCGAACGGCGGTCTCCTTGACGCTGCGAGGGGCCCTGGCACGGCAATCTGACGTTCAACTTCGGCGGCGCGACCAGAAGGTCAGCGCCGCCTTGTTTCACGTCACCTTGCCATACCAGGACCCCTCTCGCTGTCACGTCCAAAACATCGAGGTTAAGTGGCCTCCTGTTCGTGCGGAACTCGCGACAAACTTAATGCCCGGCCCGTCGGGGCCACACGCCATTTTGTAGATGACGGCTCGCTTTTCGGAACGGGGCTGATATTTTCTTGATGTTAGGCGCTCTTGGTCCTAATGGGCTTGGGGCGCCTTCGCGTTTCCTCAGCTCCGCACCCTTGCGGGTTCGAATTCCTCCGCTTGCCCACAAGAAAGCGCTCCAGGTTCATAAGGGCCTGGAGCGCTGTGTTCTTAAGGGCTGGGACGGAGGGATTCGAACCCCCAACAGCCGGCACCAAAAACCGGAGTTCTACCGTTGAACTACGTCCCAATGTGTGGTGTTGCCCAAAAGCAACTCGTTTAGTTTACCTAATCTGCGAGGGCATCGCAAACGCCATCGAGCAGGCGTACGGCGAGTGTCTGCGCGTCGCTGGCCGTGAAGGTGCCGTTGTAGCGCGTCATGCCCGTGAGCTCAATGCGAATGCGAGCCGGCTTCTGCTGCGCGGCGACATTGGCAGTGCGGATGCGCTGGGCCAGGTTGTGGCACTCGGCGAGGGCGATCGTGGCGCGCGGCGCTGCATCTGCGGGCAGCTCATCGCTTGCGATCTCGAGCACCAGGTCAACGTCGGTTGGGACCTCGGAGTCGCAGAGCATCATGCCGCTGTTGTCGGTCGTTGCCGTGGCGATATTCCACATGCGCGACGCAACGCTGCGTGCGATGGGGTCCTCGCCGATAACGGCAATCTGGAAGCGCTCGAGCACGTTGGCGGCGCGAGCAAAACCGATACGGGACTCGGCTTCGGTGACCGAGGGCTTGCCCTCCCACACATGGTGCAGGCGGTTGATGTAGGCGTAGGTGTCCTGGAAGGCCATGCCGTCGGCAAACAGGCCGACATTTTCCTGGAACTGCTGCAGGGCGGCCTCGGTATGCGGACCAAAGTAGCCGTCGTCTTCGCCACAGGCAAAGCCCAAAACGTTGAGAGCGCGCTGCAGGGCCTGCACATCGGCGCCATGGAAATTGGGCATGCGCAGATAGAGAGTGCGGTCGCCCAGCTTATACGAAGCGTCTACAAGGGCGCTCCAGCAGGGGATATCGACGGCATGACCGGCAGCAAGGCCGCTGTCGAGCCTGAAGGTGCTGACGGCCTGCTCAGTGGTGGCTCCAAAGTACTTGTCGGTGACTTCGGCGGCATCAATCGTGTAGCCGAGCTGCAGGAGACGAGACTGCACGTCTTCGACGGCTGCTCCTTGCATGCCCGTTGTAATAGGTTCCATGAACGAACCCCTTTCGGCGTACCATTCGTACTATTTGAGCGTCTGTCGGATAGACAACGCAAAGGGATGCATAAACATTCACTTAACAGTGTAGCAAGTTGTGCCTAAATACGCTGCTGACAGGTTTTATAACCCCCGTTAGTTAAGGCGCTCCACAAAGAAATCTGCCATGGAGAGGAACAGCTCGCGTGCGTGCGGATCAAGCTCAACGTTCTCGATGGCCGCTTTGGCCTTAGCGGTCAGGTCGAGCGCGTAAGTGTGGGCGTAATCGATGGAGCCGGTCTCCTGGAAGATCTCCACGGCGCGTGCGAGCTGCGCGGGATCATCGGTGCCCGAGGAAAGAATCGCCTCGACCTCGTCGTGGTGGCGCTCATCAGAGAGGGCGTGTACGGCGACAAGCGTGCGCTTGCCCTCGGTGATGTCGGTGCGGAAGTCCTTGTTGGCGGCTTCCTTAGTGCCGACAAGGTTGAGCAGGTCGTCCTGAATCTGAAAGGCGAGGCCTGTGTGTAGGCCAAAGGCGCGCAGCGCTTCGATTTGCTCATCGCTGCCGCCGCCGATAATGGCTCCGGTGGCAAGCGGCGTGGCTCCGCTGTAAAACGCGGTCTTGTGCGTCGCCATGTCCAGGTAGTCATCAACCGAGATATCAAAGCGCCCGTCACGGACCCAACCCAGGTCGAGTGCTTGACCCTCAATGGTGCGGACGATCATCTTGGTAAGCTCGTGGAGCACGCGCAGCTTCACGTCGGACTCCAGCGTAGGGTCGTCGAGAACCGTCTTGGTGACCATGGTGAGCGCCAGGTCGCCACAATTGATGGCAAGGCCCGTGCCCTCGGTAAGGTGCATGCAGGGCTTGCCTCGACGAAGCTGTCCGTTGTCGGCGATGTCGTCGTGGATCAGCGCGCCCGACTGGAAATGCTCGATGGCTGCCGCGGCGCTGCGGGCGCTCTCAAAGCTACCGCCCACTGCGGTTGCGGCGAGCATACAGATAAGCGGGCGGTGGCGCTTGCCGGCGTTGGCCGTAAAAGCCGAGAGCGGCGCATACAGGTAGCGCTCGATATCGGCAGAGGTCGCCTGTCCGTCAAAGAACGTGGCCAGATAGTCGTTAATCTGGTCAAAGTGCTGGGCTAAAAAGCTGGTAAACGGACTGGACACGGGTTCTCGCATTCTTTCTGAGGTTGCGTTGATGCAATATGCAGACAACATATTGCCACATTAGGGCGTTTGGCGCGGCAGTTTTGGCGATTTGGGACAACGGGCGTGCGTTTGATGGAGCGCGCCTAAATCAGCCCAAAATGCTCGAGCGCCGCAACGACACCGTCGTGATCGACGGTGTCGGTCACGTAATCGGCCTTATCCTTGAGATAGTCCGGCGCATTGCCCATGGCGATACCGACATCGACGGCGTTCATCAGCGAGACGTCATTGCCGGCGTCGCCGATGCCGTATACGGTTCCGTGGTGGGGATCGAGGGCGTCGAGTACAGACTGGATGCCCCCGCGCTTCGTGCATTCGCGGGGCGAGATTTCGGTTACCTCGAGTTCGAGCTCGTTAAAGCACAGCAGCGGCTCAAGTGCCTTATCTTGAGCGATGTGGTTGGCGAGCGATGTAGACATCAAGATCTTGTAGACACTGTAATGTTGCAGCTGCGTGACTGCGTCGCCCAGGGTGCGCGCGTATCCGGGAGCATCGGGCGCATCGGCACTCATGCGCACGACGCCGTTGAGGCCCTCAAAGCGGATGACCTCGCCCGATTGCTCAAGGTAGGGGGCAAGACGCTGCAGCATACTGGGCGTCATCGACAGATCGCGAATTGTGTGTCCGTTGATCTCGGCGTAACCGCCCGCAAGACAGACGATGCCGGTCCAGGGCAGCTCAAGAAGTTTGGGGTGGATGCAGCTCAGGGTACGTCCCGTGCAGATAAAGGCCATGTTGCCGTTGGCGACAAACTCGCGGATTGCCTGCGAAACCGCCTCATTGGGATAGGGGGAGAGGTCCCGCTCGTCTTCGGGAAGGTCTTGGGCGAGCCTGGGGTCTTGCCAGGCGAGCGTTCCGTCGATATCGAAGAAGCAGATATCGCCGCGCTTATGGGCTGCGCTGGCGGCAGGGGAGGCCGAGGTGGTGGGCACAAATTCCGGCTCGAGGCCCATGATCTGGTCAAAATGCTCTTTAACGCGGGGAACGGAGATGCCGATAATCACCTGGGCGGTCTTGCCCGTAATGATGAGGCCCTTGGCGCCCACCGCGACAAACGACGCGTTATCTGCAACGATGGAAGGGTCTGCGACCTCGACGCGCAGGCGCGTGGCGCAGTTGGTTGCGCCCACGATATTGCCAACGCCACCTAAAAGCTGAATTACCCGCTCAGCGAGGACGTGATCTTGATCGGATCGACTATTGACCTCGTCATTGGGAGATTGCTCTTTGGCAAAGTCGCTTCCCGTTAAACAACCGATTGCCGCGCGATTGGCAACATGATCCTCGCGGCCCGGTGTCTTAAGGTCATAGACCAAGATGAGTGCTCGAAAACTAACAAAAAAGATGAGGCTAAAGGCAAGGCCGATACCGAGCGCCAAAAGATAGGCACCGGCATGCGTGCGCATGAGCGGAATAAAGTTGAAGGCTGCCATCTCCATGAGGCCGCCCGAGAAGATGCCGACGATGCCAAAGAGATTCATGGTTGTGGCAAGGCAAGACGATAAGACGGCGTAGAGCAAAAAGAGCCCGGGGTGGGTGAACATAAAGAGAAACTCGAGTGGCTCGGTAACGCCGCAAACCACCGAGGCGATGATGGCGGGAGCAAGGATGACCCTGAGGCCGGCGCGGCGCTCGGGTTTTGCGGTGGAGTAGAACGCAGCTGCGATGGCAGGAAGGCCAAAGAGCTTGACCCAGCCGGTGGCGGTAAAACCGGCCCACGGCGCAAGTTCATTAAGGGGGCGCGTGCTATGGGAGAGGATGGGGAGCAAACTGCTCCACGTGGCGTAGATGCCGTCGTTAATGACCAGGTTGTCGTAGTAGATCGGCATGTAGAGCAGGTGGTGCAGGCCAAAGGGCTCGAGTGCTCGTTCTAAAAAGACAAAGATGCCCACGCCAAAGGGACCGACGCCTGCAAGCGCGTGACGCAGCGTATCAGTTACATCGTATACGTAGGGCACGATGGCGGCCGAGATAGCGGCAAGGGCAAACACGGCAAAAAAGCTGATGAGGTAGACCAGCGAGGAGCCCGAGAAGGTGCCGAGCCAATCGGGAATTTTGGCATCGTAGAAGCGGTCATGGATGGCGACGACGGTTGCCGATACCGCCAGCGGGCCGATAATGCCGGTGTCGAGCGTCTTGATGCCGTCGATGACGGTGATACCGCTGGCGGAGGTCAAAGATGACGGGTACTCAAGTCCAAGGTTGTCTCCGCTCAGCTTAATGATCTCGCTCAAAAAGAAGCAGTAGACAAAATAGGCGACGAGAGCCTCGAGACAGCAACGAGCCGGTTGTTTTTGGGCAAGACCGATGGGCAGCGCTACGGCAAAAAGGAGCGGGAGGCGTTTAAAGACCGTCCACGAGCCGCGCTGGATGATGGTCCAAAAAACGTACCAAGGGGTTCCGTATACGGCGAGATCGCCGACGATGTCCGCAGTCGTTGCGAGAGCGGAGACGCCGACCATGAGGCCTGATATAGAAAACAGCATGGCGGGCGCGAACATTGCCCCGCCAAAGCGTTGGATTTTTTGCAGCATGTTCTGCCTTCCGAATATCGAGGCGCGTTGCGCGTGGGGAAACGTTTAAACAATGGATTCATTGTAGAGGACCAGACGATTGTCGTACCGGCAGTTTTGAGCGAAACCGATTTGGGCATGACAGAAACCGTCAACGGTTAAATCCTGTCGCTTTACCGATATTCGGTTTAAACAACTTTAAGAAATGCTATCGTGCCTAGCCGGAAATGAATAATGTAGAGGTGAAACAATGCCAAAAGCGATATACGAAGGAATCTACCGAGAAATACGCTCGCGCATCATTAATGGGACCTATGCGTTTCAGGAGATGCTGCCAACCGAAGCCGAGCTGACCGCGGAGTTTGGATGCACTCGCAATACCGTCCGTCGCGCCTTGGGTATGCTGGCCGACGGGATGTTTGTGCAGCCCATACACGGCAAGGGCGTGCGCGTTATTTGGCTTAAGGGCGAAACCGACATGTTGGGTGCACTCGAAGAGGTTGAGTCGTTTGGCGAGTTTGCAAAGCGCAACAATGCCGTTGCATCGACGGACGTTAAGTCTTTCGAACATCTGGTTTGCACCGAGCAACTCTCTCGTCACCTGGGCTTTAAGGTGGGCGAGGAGTTGATTCGCGTAGTGCGTGTCCGAAGCCTCAACGGCAACGCGCGCCAAGTGGACCATGGCTATTTTTTGGCGTCGATCGCCAAGGGCCTGACTCCCGAGATCGCGGCAGATTCTATTTACGGCTATCTGGAGCACAAGCGCGGTGTCAAAGTGATGGCGAGCCGTCGTACGGTGAGTGTCGAGCTCGCCAACGATGAGGACTGCAGCTATCTTGACCTCGGCAAATACAACTGCGTTGCCGTCATGGAGAGTCAGTCGTACACCTCGGATGGCATCTTGTTTGAGGTGACGCACACTCGCACACACCCCGAGATCTTCCATTATCGCGTCAATTCCAAGCGATAGCCGGCTAGCTCGCAGCCTGACGAGACTCATGGCCTCAAAGAGAAAACGCCCGGTCAAACCGACGGTACATCGGCTTGACCGGGCGTTTTCTCTGCATTCGATAACAAATAATTGTTTATACAAAACTTGTCAAGTATCAAGTTGAAATTACCGTTCACCGAAGTTTTTCTACCGCTCTAGTAATACTTGTTCAAACAACTAGCCAAATAGC
>ENA-OYVR01000391-OYVR01000391.1-human-gut-metagenome-genome-assembly--contig:-NODE-391-length-11214-cov-6.065687_pt1 | contig 11214 bp, 12 predicted proteins | sample MGYA00244158_ERZ653373 | MGnify/ENA primary metagenome ERZ653373 (study PRJEB26926, sample SAMN06164990) | human gut metagenome | biome: ENVO:00009003; feature: ENVO:2100002; material: ENVO:00002003... | reverse complement strand
ACCTTCGGCGGCTCGAATGTCACGCAGACCTCCGGCAGCACCGTCACGGTCGAGCCCGGCGCGAGAGGTGCGGCGACCGTCACCGCAGCGGCAGGCAGTCTGCGCGCAAGCGCGACGTTTGAGATCCCCGCCGCGCCGACCTCCATCACCATCAAGCAGGAGGGCAAAAACACCCCCCTGACCGCGCTGCATATTGCGGGCGGCAGCAAAACAGACCTGACGGCTACGGCCTGGTACTACGGCAATCAGGTCTATTCCGCCGATGAAAGCTTTGAATGGGCCGTGACGGGCGATATCGGCGAGATCGACGGGAGCGGTGTCTTTACCGCCGCGAAGACCGGTACGGATCTGACCGGCACGATTACCGCCTCCTACGGCGAAACGTCGTTCTCGCTCAAGGTCACGGTCGGCTCCTCGCAGCCGTTCGCGGACACGAAGGGCCATTGGGCCGAGAGCTATATCACCGATCTCTATTACGCGGGCACGCTGCAGGGCTCCACGAAGGACGGCAAGCTCTATTACCGCCCCGACGCCAGCATGACGCGGCAGGAGTTCATCGTTGCCATGATGCGCTATCTCGGCACGGATCTGAGCGCGTATCAGACCGTTTCGCTCCCGTTTGCCGACAGCAGCTCGATTGCCGATTGGGCAAAATCCGCGATGCAGGCGGCGTACTCGCTCGGCTATCTCACAGGCTCGAAGACAAACGGCCAGCTTCTGGCCAAGCCCGGCGCGACGATCTCCCGGCAGGAGGCCATGACGATCCTCTCACGCACAAAGGACTTCCCCGAGGCCGACCTCAACACGCTCTCCGCCTTCTCTGACAGCGGCAAGATCGCCGACTGGGCGAAAACCGCGCTTGCGCAGATGGCCCAGCAGAAGATCATCAGCGGTTCAAAGGGCAAGCTGAACCCCACCGGCAAGGTCACGCGTGCAGAGGTCGCAAAGATGCTCTATATGCTCTCGGAGCTGTAAGCCGCTATGGGCAAAACGCATATGCAGACACATTCAAGATACCGGACGGCCCGCGCATCCTGCTGTTCTGGACGCTGCTTATCGGCGTCGGCGCGGTCGCAGGCGCGGCCGGGATGCTGCTCGACCCGAGCGGCCGGGCGCTGGGCATGGACGCGATGCTCCCGTATTTTCAGGTGCTGCCGTTTGCGGACATGCTGTTCCGGGATCTGACGTTCTCCGGCTGGGCGCTGCTGATCGTCAACGGCCTGACCAATCTGACCGCAGCCGGACTGCTGCTGGCTGAAAAGCGTGCGGGCGTCACGCTCGGCGGGCTGTTCGGCGTGACGCTGATGCTGTGGATCTGCATCCAGTTTTATATGTTCCCGCCCAACGGAAATCGTGTGCAGAAAGTGGATCCTTCCTGCCGCGGCAGCGGCGATTCTGATCGTGGTCCTGCTTGCCAGCTTCTGGCCGACAAACAGCAAAACGACCACCCCTGATAATCAGGACACTTCCGAGAACATGACTGCCACTGACAACCAGAATACTACCGGCGACACATCCACCGATGTCGTTCCGGAGCCGAAGAAGGACGAAGAGCCGGCGGAGGCTGCGGTCCAACTCTGACAATGCACCCCGCGTGATCCCTGTCGGAAAGAATCTTGCCTTCGTTACAAGCGAGAAAACGGTCGTTCTGATCGACAAGGAACTCAAGGAGGTCGCGTCGTTCTCTACGGAGGCGTAAGAAGCGGCCTGGATCCGAATCAAAAAGCCTTCCCCTTCTCATGCCGTGTGCATGATGAAAGGGGAAGGCTTTTTTCATGATTTCAGCGGGGGAGAGGGGCGATCAGATGATCTTGCCGAGGCTGGCGGTCTTTGCGGCCTGCGCGGCGCGGCGGAGGGCCGCGACGGGTTCGCCCTCAAGGAAGTATGCGTACAGATCGAGGATCATCCCGGCCAGCTCCGAATCGGCCTCCAGCCCGGAGACGTCCTTCAGAACCTTTGCCGCTTCTTCCTTCGACTGCTCAATGCCCGCCTCGTTCAGATAGCGGTACACCGCACCGGCTGCGCCGACGGCGATATACGCGGGCTTCACGCCCTGCTCGAGGCACAGCAGGCTCGAACCGATCAGCCGGTCGGCTGCGCCGAGCTTCCGCGTCGGGTCGCCGCCGACGCGCTTGCAGGTGTCCTTCAGGGCGGCATTGCGGAAGCGGCCCAGAAGATCCGTGATGTGCAGCATCAGGCCATCCAGCTCGACGCCGTACTTTTTATGCAGCGCCAGCGCGCTTTCCAGCATGGCGTTCTGCACGATGGTCAGAATTTCAGGATCGTCGATGGACTGATAAATATATTTCCGGCCCTCGTAGCCGCCCAGATACGCGCAGGTCGCGTGGCCCATGTTGTGGACGTACAGCTTGCGCTTGATGTAGAAATCAAACGGCTCAAACGGAACCATGTTCGTGATCTCCGGAATTTCACCCTTGAACGCGGCCTTGTCGACCGGCAGGAAACCGTAGCGCTCGACACAGACGCGCATCGGATCGCCGTCCTTCATCTCCTCGGTCTGCACGGGCACCATGCGGCCAATGGAGGCCTCGACCAGACCGACCTTTTCATCAAAGTGCTTCTTTTCCTCGTCGGTCAGCAGGTCCTTCAGCATCCCTTCCATGACCTTGTTTGCGTCCATCAGGTTTTCGCAGATGATGATGTTGAGCGGGCGGTCGTCCCGTGCCCAGCGCTTTCTGAGACCCGCGACGATGTTGCCGACGATGAACTTGAGAATTCTCGCGCCGACCGCCGTCGCCATGATATCGCAGTTTGCGATGGCCTCGGAGGCCGCTTCCTGATCGTTGCCGTTGACCGCGGTCACGTGCTCGATCACGACGTCCTCATGTCCTTCGCTGGACACATAGCGGACGGGATACTGCTCCTTTTCCTGCAGCGCCTTCACAACCGGCTCTGCCACGTCGATGAATGTGACCTTATAGCCGGACTGACTGAGCGTTGCGCCGATGAAGCCGCGGCCAATGTTGCCGCCGCCGTACATAACTGCCTGTTTCATACTCTGACCTCTTTCTTTATTTTCCGTAAAGCTCATAGAGCTTCAAAACCTCGTCCTTTGTTTTCACGCCGTCCGACGCGCTGACCTCGCTCAGGGAAGCCGCCGCGCTGCACGCGCCGAGCTTCAGCGCCTCCCGCAGCGGCATATCTGTCTCCGCCGCGTACAGAACGCCCGCGCAGAACGCGTCGCCTGCGCCGACCGTACCCTTGATATAGCCCTTGGGGAGCTTGAGACTTTCAAATTCGCAGTAATTTCCGGCCTCGTCCATGCCGCAGCCGAGTTCCGGGCAGTGGATAACGGCCCATTTTGCCACGCCCAGCTCGTGGAGCTTCTGCAGCGCAGCCTTCATGTTTTCCACGTGCAGCGTGCCGTCCTCTCCGCGCAGGAGGACCCCCGTGGTCTGCTGCGTCTCAAGCTCGTTGATGATGCAGTAGTCGGTGTATTTAAGCGCCGGGGTCACGAGCCGCTTGAAGCGCTCGCCCGCCTCGGAAACAACGTCGATGGACGTCTTCATGCCCGCCTGCTGCGCCCGGTGCAGAAGCCTCGCCATCTTTGTGCCGTATTCCGCGTCCGGCTCGTCCAGATGCGGCAGCAGCAGAATGTAGCCGATGTGGAAGATATCGACGTTCAGCCTGTCCCAGTCGATGTCGTCCTCACCGTAATAGGCGTTGCCGCCCGCGTACTGGAAAAATGTGCGCTCTTTTGTCTGGTTGTTCGACATGACGGCGGTAAACGAGGTGTCGCCACTGCGCTTGACCATGGAAAGGTCGATGTTTTTGTACTTGCCCATCTCCCGCAGGACAAAATCGCCCTCCGCGTCGTGCCCGGCGAAGCCGGAAGCGACGAGCGGCAGCGCGGGATCGAGCCGCGCGAGATCGGAAATGGTGTTGCAGACCGAGCCGCCGGTGGAGCGCGTGATGCCCTCGGTGATGTGCGTCAGCTCGTTCTGCTTCGGCCATGTTTCGATGGGATAGGTGATATCTACGATCATATTGCCTGCGCAGCAAATGCCTTTTTTCATACTTCCTCCCTGTTTTCGGGCCGTGCGGCCCGGATTCCCTTGTTTTTTGTTCCGGTTACTGTTATTATGAAGGAACGGGGCGGGCTTATCACCGATGAAGATGCGCCTGACGCCCGACAAAGATGCGTTTTTGGTGAAACAAATGGAACTTTACAATGAATATGAGCTGATCTCCCATTCCAAGCTGGCCGACTGCACCATGTTTATCGTCGACATGGTGTACCGCCCCATGCACCTGCATAAGGAGCTGGAGCTGTGCGTGGTGCTGAGCGGCAGCTGCCGTGTCAGCACCGACCGGCAGAGCTTTGAGGCCGGGCCGGGCGAGATTTTGCTGTTCGACGCGGGCAGCAGCCATGAGCTGTGCGCGTCCGGCGCGCCTGCAAGGCTCCTGACGCTGCAGATCTCCAACAGCTTCTGCGCCCGCTTCTATCCGCAGATCCGCAGCATCCGCTTCGGCTGCCGGGGGCTGTCCTCCTGTCTGGGGCCGGAGCAGCTGCCGGCGCTGCGCCGGGCGATGCTGCTGGCGCTTTCCAATTATCTGCGCGACACACCGGAAGCGCCGTTCGCCTGCATGGCGCAGATCAACGCGATCTTTGCGATCCTGCTGGGCGGAACGCCATACCGCGTGCTGAGCGACACGGAAAACATGACGCAGACGCGCAATGCCGAGCGGATGCACCGCATTCTGCACTATCTGGAGACGCACTATTCTGAGCCTGTCCGCCTCAGCGAGATCGCGGAGCGGGAGGGGCTGACGCAGACGTATCTGTCGCACCTGTTCCGCGAGCAGCTGCATATCCCGTTTCAGGATTATCTGGGCAGACTCCGACTGGAGGCGGCGATGCTCCTGCTGCGGCAGTCCGACACGACGCTGACCGACGCAGCCTATGCCTGCGGCTTCTCCGACCCCAAGTATCTGAACCGGAGCTTCCAGAAAAACCTCGGAATGTCGCCGCGCCAGTGGCTGCTGGAAAACCGCCCGGACCCGAGCCGGGCTCCGTCCGCAGAGGACCCGCGTACAGCGCAGCGCATCCTGACGCCCGGCGAGTGCCGGGCGCTGCTGGATGTGCTGGGTGTCGCTTAAATTTTCAGGATCTTCAGCTCTTCGCCGCTGGCATAGGCCTTTTCCATGATGCGCTGGACGTGCACGGCGTCGGACGCAGGCACGACGAGGGGCTTATTGTTGAGAATGGAGTCCGAGAAGCTCTCGATCTCGCGGGTGTACATATTGCCGAAGTCGCCGGGAATCTCGACGCCCACATCGTCGGCGTGGGTCTGCTCGGCGGAATAGGCGACGTTCTTGTCAATGAACACGGCGTTCAGCTTGCCGCCGTCGATCTGGCCGATCATCGTGTCGCCCAGCAGACGGCCCTTCGTGCCGAAAAATTCAACGCGCCACTTGGAGGCTTCGTCCGGGATATTGAAGTTGGACTGCACAACGCACTGTGCGCCGTTTTCCATGCGCATGAGGATGGTGGACGTGTCCTCCACGTCATACTGCGGTTCGGGGAAGGCGATTTTTTCATTCATGGACGCGACCTCGGTCACGCGCATACCGGTGATGTACTCCATCAGGTCGATGGTGTGAACAGACAGATCCATCATCGCGCCGCCGCCGGCCTTGGCCTTGCACTGCCGCCAGTTGCCGGGCTCGTACGGGAGCCAGAGCGTAAACTGTGAATAGCCGGACACGACCGTGCCGATCTTGCCCTCGGCGATGGCCTTTTTCATGCTCATGACGTGCGAACCGAAGCGCATCATGAAGCCCGCCGCGATCTTCACGCCCTTGCGTTCGCAGTAGTCGATGACCGCCTGCCCTTCGTCGGACGTCATGGCCAGCGGCTTTTCGATCAGGATATCCTTGCCGTAATCTGCGGCCAGCTTGGCCTGCTTTGCGTGCAGGACGATGGGCGTGGCGATATAAACGGCGTCGACCTCCGGGTCTGCCAGCAGGTCCTCTTCCTTCGTATAGCCGCGCTTTGCGCCGTATTTCTGACGGATTTTCTCAACCTGCTCGGCATTGATGTCCATGACGGCGATCAGCTCCGCGTTTTCGGCCAGCATCATGCCGGGGATCGTCCTGCGATCCGCAATGCCGCCGGCTCCGATCACGCCCCAACGTAATTTTTTCATATGCTTCGCTCCTTTGCAAATCCATAGACCGCCCGCAGCGGTTTATTTTATTATAGCACGTTCCCGTCATGATGAAAAGAGAATTCTGTATCAAAACAGGGAAATCCAACAAAACCCCACAGAAACGTGCACCCGAATTCGCCGAGGATTTTTGCAAGCCCCCCTGCAAATGTCAAAAGCTCCTCTTGCAGTCGGCAAGAGGAGCTTTTCATGTTTACAAGTCCTGATAAACCGCTCTGGCGCCGCCGATGTATTTCGGGCGCGTGCGGGCGCAGAGGATGTTGGCCTCGCCGATCTTTTTGATTGACAGGCGAACGGGGATCGCGACGCGGCGCAGGTGCATACCGATCAGCGTGCCGCCGATATCAAGCCCCGCGTCGGCAACAATGGTTTCGACGAGTACGGGGTCTTTGAAATTGGCCCACGCCGTCATGGCGAACGAGCCGCCCGCGTGCAGCTGCGGGATGGCATTGACGATCTCAAAGCCGTGCGCCTCGGCCACATCGCGCTCAACAACAAGCGCGCGGTTGAGGTGCTCGCAGCACTGCACGGCAAGTTCAATGCCGCGCTCCTGCAAAACGGGATAAATGCCCGCAAACGCGGCCTGTGCGGCCTCAAGGCTCGAACCCTTGCCGATGCGCGCGCCGACCATTTCACTCGACGAGCAGCCGATGACAAACAGCTTGCCGGGCTTCAGCTTCGCAACGTCCAGCAGCTCCGTGACGGCCTGCTTCGCCTGTGCGGTAAGTTCTTCATACATGATTTATTCACCCTTCCAGAATGCCTTATGAATTTCGGGAACCTTGGCCAGCGCGGTGTAGAGCACGACGGACAACACGATGCCGACGGCGGCCTGCACCAGATTGTTCGGGATCGACGCAGCGGCGGCAAGGCCCTTGCCGAGGATCAGCGCCTTATAGCCGAAATACCCGGCGATCATGATGACCTCGGACGGCAGCTCGATGAGCGCCAGACGCCAGAACGGGATCTTTTCGCCCTTCTTGAGCATCGGCCGCAGCAGCAGCGCGGCCACCAGCGCCACAAGGCCCTTGATGATAAACGTGCCGGGAACATAATGCGCGTAGCCTGCCAGCAGATCAGCAAGACCGCTGCCGATGCCTGCGGCAAAGAAGCCGTACCACGGGCCGAGCACCAGCCCGGCAAGCAGGCACATCCCCTCGCCGATGTTGGTATACCCGGCAACGGTCGGGAACCGCACCAGCATGGTCGTCACGCAGCACAGCGCGGCAAACATCGCGCTCAGAACCAGCATACGGATGGTTTCGTTTCTCTTTTTCATACCAGAGTACCTCTCTTGTTAAGATACCCTGATTATATCCAATGCTGGTACTATAAAAAGATGCAAAAACAGATATTTTTTTAGGTTCAGATTCAGAACCGCGCCATAATTACGGCGTTTCCCGCGTCGGTTACGGTGTCTGCATCCTCTCCAATGGCGCGGCGCAGGAGCGTGCGCTCGTCCAGACCGCCCTGCCCGTGCAGGACGCGGTACGCGCCCGCGTCGCTGCCGCAGGCGATCCTTGCGCCCAGCGCGGCGGCTTTTTTTACGGCGTTCATCTGATAGGCCAGCAGCGGCGTTAAAACCGTATCCGGAAAGCGGCCGCAGCCGATGAGATTGCCGATCGTCACGAGCGTCGGCACCCAGACAGCGCCAGACTCTGCCAGTTGACAAAGCGTCTCATCCGTGAGATACGCGCCGTGCTCGATGGAGTCCACGCCGCCCGCAAGCGCCGCGCGCACGGCCTCGTCGCCGTTGGCGTGGGCCATGACGGAAAAGCCTTCGTCATGCGCGCAGGCGATCATGTCCCGGATCAAGTCCGGCGGCAGAGGCTCGCCGGTCAGCACGCCGTATTGGCTGAAATCCATCAGCCCGGAGATCATGAGCTTGATAAAGTGTGCGCCGCGCGTTTTAGCCTCGCGAACAAGCGCACGGTATTCGGCAAGCCCGTCAAAGCCGCGTCCGATAAAGCCGCCGTAATGTCCGGTTTTATAAATCGGGAAGCCCGGCGACCGGTAGCGTATGCCGTATTCCGGGGCCAGCTTCGCGGCCAGATCGCACACGCCCCAGCGGTCGCCGCCGTCGCGCAGATAGGAAAACCCCAGCGCCTGATAGTGACCCAGCGTCTGCCGGATCAGTGCCTCCTGCGGCGCCGCTTTATGCCGGGCGATGGCGTCCTTCCAGTTTACGCCGTCCAGCACCATATGAATGTGGCAGTCGACCATTTCCGTTACGTCCTTCCCGGTACGCAGTGCCGCTCGATGGCAAGCGCCGCGCCGTCCTCGTCGCAGGAGGCAGTTATTTCGTCGGCTATCGCCAGAATTTCCGGACACGCATTCGCCATGGCCACGCCGAGGCCCGCCATCCGGATCATGCTCCTGTCGTTCAGCCCATCGCCGATCGCCATCGTTGCCGCCATCGGCAGGCCGAGGTAGGCTGTCAGACTCGCAATGGCCTCGCCCTTGTTGGCGTGCGCGTCGTTGATCTCAATGTTGCAGGGCATGGACGTGCTGACACTCAGCGTGCCGAAGCGCTCTGTGAGGTCTTTGAGCAGCTGTCTGCGCAGCGCATCGTCCGGCGTGAACAGCTGTAATTTCTGAACGCCCCGGTTCTGCTCCCGCAGATAGGCCTTGAGCTCGTCAATCGGCGTGCGCAGCTCACGCACCATGCGCAGGGCGTGCTCGAACGGGATAAACGCGGCGGCGGTTTCCTGCATACTGCGCGTCATCCAGCCCCAGTTGTCCTGATAGCAGTCGTAGATCACGGGGAAGCCGTCGAGATACTCCAGGACCCGCAGAGCCGTTTCCAGCGGAATTTCCGCTCTGCTGACAGCCTTTTCCGCGCGGATGTCATAGACCTGCGCGCCGTTGATGGTGATGGCGTAGTGCAGAAACGGCAGCTTCTGAATGACCTCCGGCATACCGGTAAAGAAGCGGCCCGTGGTCGGCACGATCTCGACGCTTGCCTCTGCCGCGGCATAGAGCGCATCGCGGGTGCGCGGCGTCAGCTCCTTTTGGGAGTTCAGCAGTGTGCCGTCCAGATCAAGCGCCAGTAATTTCACGGAATTCATTGGAAACGCACCTCGATTCCATGCTTTTCACCCCCATGATACCAGAAGCCCGGCAAAAATGCAAGAAGCGCGTGATTTCCGGCGAAGACTGTGATAGAATAGACGCAGAAACCCCTTGCAGGAGGAAATTTATGCTGATATCCGCAGAGCATCTTTCCATCAATTTCGGCAGCCGTCAGCTGCTGGACGATGTGGATTTTTATCTGAACGAGGGCGACAAGACCGGCGTGATCGGCATCAACGGCACCGGAAAGTCGACATTTTTGAAGGTTCTGGCCGGAAAGCTCCAGCCGGACGGCGGGACGATCGCCCGCAAGCCGAATTTGCAGGTCAGCGTGCTTGCACAGAATCCGGATATGCGAGATGAGCTGACCGTTCTGGAGCAGGTCTTTGCCAGTATGCCGCCGGAATTCCGGCAGCTGAACGAATACGAGGCCAAGCGTATGCTGACGCAGCTCGGTCTTGCGGACACCGATCGGCGGATCGGCACGCTTTCGGGCGGCGAACGCCGCCGTGCGGCCCTGTGCGCAGCGCTCATCCACCCGGCGGACGTGCTGGTGCTCGACGAGCCGACGAACCATCTGGATACCGAAATGGTGCAGTGGCTGGAGGACTGGCTGAAAAAATTCCGGGGCGGGCTGGTCATGGTCACGCACGACCGGTATTTTTTGGAGCGCGTCGTGAACCACATCACGGAGCTTTCGCGCGGGAAGCTCTACCACTACGAGGCCAATTACTCCCGTTATCTTGAGCTGCGGGAGCAGCGCGCGCAGATGGCGGAGGCGTCCGAGCGCAAGCGGCAGTCCATCCTGCGTGTCGAGCGCGAATGGATCCTGCGCGGCTGTCAGGCCCGGAGCACGAAGAGCAAGGAGCGCATTCAGCGCTATGAGGAGCTGAAAGACCAGAAGGCCCCTGAGCGCGACAGCACAGTGCAGCTCTCGGCGGCTTCGAGCCGTCTCGGCAAAAAGATCATCACACTGGAGCACATCTCCAAGGGCTATGACGGGCGGACGATCTTCCGTGATTTTTCCTACGGCCTTCTGCGCAGCGACCGCATCGGCATCGTGGGCCGAAACGGCGCGGGCAAATCGACGCTCCTGCGCGTGCTCGCGGGCGAGCTTCCGCCGGACAGCGGCACGGTCGAGCTGGGCGAGACGGTCAAGATCGGTCATTTTTCGCAGGAGGGCCGGGAGCTGGATCTGAACCAGCGCGTGTATGATTTTATCTACAATGTCGCCGCACAGGTAAAAACGGACGAGGGCACATTCTCCGCCAAGACCATGCTGGAACGCTTCCTGTTCCCGCCTGATCTGCAGCAGACCACCATCGGTCGTCTGTCCGGCGGCGAACGGCGGAGACTCTATCTGCTGTCCATCCTCATGGCGGCACCCAACGTGCTGCTGCTTGACGAGCCGACGAACGATCTGGACATTACGACGCTTTCCATTCTGGAAGACTATCTGCAAAGCTTCCCCGGCCCCATCATCGCCGTCTCGCACGACCGCTTTTTCCTTGATAAGCTGGCGGATACCATCTTCGAGGTGCGCCCGGAGGGCCGCGTCGACGTGTTTACCGGCAACTGGTCCGACTGGGCGCGCAAGCGGACGCCGCCGGAGGAAAAGAAGCCTGAAAAGCAGGAAAAGCCCGCCCCGGAACGTCCGCGCGAGAAGAAACTGAAATTCTCCTACAACGAGCAGCGGGAATTTGACACCATCGACAGCGTGATCGCGGAGCTGGATGCGCAGCTGTCTGCGTGCCGGCAGGAGCAGGAGTCCTGCGGCAGCGACTATGTCCGCTTGCAGGCGCTCACGGCCGAGCAGGAGCGCCTGACGGCAGAGCTGGACGCGAAAACAGAGCGCTGGGTCTACCTGAACGACCTGAAGGAGCGCATTGACGCGCAATAGAAATATTGCACAAATTTTCCCTCAGGCCGTATACGGATCCGGGACAGAGTG
>ENA-OYVR01000387-OYVR01000387.1-human-gut-metagenome-genome-assembly--contig:-NODE-387-length-11265-cov-6.195272_pt1 | contig 11265 bp, 10 predicted proteins | sample MGYA00244158_ERZ653373 | MGnify/ENA primary metagenome ERZ653373 (study PRJEB26926, sample SAMN06164990) | human gut metagenome | biome: ENVO:00009003; feature: ENVO:2100002; material: ENVO:00002003... | reverse complement strand
TCGTCGGCAGCGTCAGATGTGTATAGGAGACAGGATAATGACCGTGGCGATGAGGTTCGACAGCTGCTCCAAGATGCTCGTGGCGGCCACGGGGAAGGCGAACAGGGGAATATTGCGCCACAGCGAGCCGGTGGTCATGTCAATGTGCTTAGATACGGTGTCAGCCATACGCTCTCAATCTCTAACATGCTCTTTCGTGCTTATTTGCGCAGATGATGATACTCCTAATGCAACCAGTCGGCACTTGGGGACGTTCCTTTTCTGTCGGCAGCTGGGGACACTCCTTATCTCTTCTAACTAGTCATTCAAGAACGTCCCCAATGACTAGGTGGGGAAGGCGTGAGACAATGGTGGGCGTTGTGTTGTTCGCGCTAAGGAGTTGCCATGTTGTTGTGTCCCGTTTGCCATGAACCGTTGGTGGACGATGAGCGTGGGGCCGCATGTGCGGGCGGACACCGGTTTGACCGTGCGCGCGAGGGTTATCTATATCTACTGCGCTCGTCCAAGAGCGGCGACTCCATGGGCGATCCCAAGTCGCAGGCACGCAGCCGTCGTGACTTTCTAAACCGTGGCTACTATGCGCCGTTGCGCGATGCAATGGTCGAGCTGGTGCGTGAGCGGGCGGCTGGGTGCGCTGCGTCTACGAACGGCCCCATGACGTTGCTCGATATTTGCTGCGGCGAGGGCTACTACACCAGCGCCATGGGCGCGGTGCCGGGTGTGGATGCTTACGGTTTCGACCTGGGCAAAGAGATGGTACGCCTTGCCGCCAAGCGCGGCGATGCGACCTATTTCGTGGCCAACATGAAGGACGTCCCCGTGGCCGATGGCGCCTTCGATATGGTGACCGAGCTCTTTGCCCCCTTTAACGAGCGCGAGTTTGCCCGCGTGCTGGCACCCGAGGGCTCGCTCTACACCGTGGTGCCGGGTGCCCGTCATCTCTTTGGGCTCAAGGAGGTGCTCTACGACACGCCGTACCTTAACGATGAGAAGCTGCCGAAGACCACCGAGCTCGAGTTGGTCGGAACGCAGCGGGTGTCTGCGAATATTACGCTCCAGACCCAGGCCGATATCGAGGCGGTGTTCCAGATGACGCCGTACTACTACCGCACGCGCCCTGCCGACAAAGAGCGCCTGGCAAACCTGGAAACGCTCCAGACCGATATCGACTTCATCATCGCCGAGTACCGCCACAGCTAACAACCTGCCAAAAAGGGACAGGTTTATTTTGGTAGGTTTTATCTGGGCAAACGTAAAGGGCCGACCGCGGAGATGCGCGATCGGCCCTTTTTAGTTGCCTGGCTGCAGGGGTTATGAGAAGCGAGCGCTTATAGGCGGTCCTTGTTCTCGGCCTTAACGGCGTGTGCCTGCTGAACAAAGAACAGGTCGTACACCACGATGACAAAGGCGCCAAAGTTGATGGCGTCGCCGCCAAACGCGGGAAGCGTGAGCACCGCTTGGGCAAGCGTGGCGACCGCGGCAACAATACCGAGCTTAAACGCGCCGTCCACCTGCGAAGGCTTGTTGGCGCCCTTGATACCGGCGACGCCTGCGGCAAGGTCGACGAGACCCTTGGCGATAAGCACGACCGCTGCGAGTGTGGCGTACGAACCGTACGTGGAATCGAGACCGCCCGTGGCAATACCGACGCCGGCGGTGACGAGGCTGGCGATGCCCAAAACAAAGTAGATGAGAGCAAGGATTTTGAGAGTCTTGCGAGTGAAGCTCATGGCTGGTCCTTTCGATACGAGTACGCCAACTTGGCGCACCCAATGTACTGCACATATGGTGAAGCACATTGTAGTTCAACGCGGCGATGCATGCGTTTGAAAGCGCATTGAGCCCGCGCAGCCAAGCCCAACCTTTCAAAAAGGAAGGCTGGGCGTAAGTCAAATCGATGGCAGCGTATGCGCGGCGCTGCGATGATGGGTCCATGGTAAGAGCTGGTCTCAAGGAGGAGCCATGATGTACGGAGCAGGGCAAGTGCATGAGCCGCGGTCGTTGGGAAGGCGCATGAGTGATTCTGCGATCGCTGCCGTGTGCACGGGATTGATGACGGTGCTTTGCATTGGGATGCTGTGGGCCATGTCGCATGTGGGACAATAGCGAACGGTTGGGTGCTGACATAAACGGTGCCCCGCGTATTCGTTTTGCTTGTTAAGGAGTGTCCATGGGCGTCGTCGATCCCTTATCTGTTGCTCGGGCCGCGGGGCTTGAGCTGATCGGGAAGCCCGAGGGCCTCACGCTCACCGACGGCACGATGGAGCTGCGCGCGGATTTTGGCCGCATGCTGCCGCGACTCAAGCAGGGCCGTCTGCAGCAAGAGCTGTTGGTAAAGGCCGCGCGCACAAAAGGCATCGAGAGCCCATGGGCGATTGACGCCACGGCAGGCTTTGGCGAGGATTCGCTGCTGCTGGCGGCTGCGGGTTTTGCCGTCGATCTGTATGAGCAGGATTGCGTGATCGCGGCGCTCCTCAAGGATGCCTTGGATCGCGCGGCAGATGATCCGGCGCTTGCGACAGCCGTGGCGCGCATGCGCTTACATGCGGGCGAGGACAGCATTGCCGGCCTTCGCCATACAGCTGAGCTGATCGGGCAGGGCGAGCTCACCGTTCCTGACGTGGTGTATCTGGACCCCATGTTTCCCGGACGCACCAAGAGCGCGGCGGTTAAAAAGAAGTTCCAACTCTTGCATCATCTGGAACAGCCGTGCGCCGATGAGGAGACGTTGGTCGAAGCTGCGCTTGCGGTGCACCCGCGCAAGGTCGTTATCAAGCGACCGGTGAAGGGGCCACTGCTTGCCGGCGTTAAGCCGAGCTATCAACTTGCGGGCAAGGCCGTTCGTTACGATGTTTTGGTGCCGCCGCGCCCGTAGCTTGCGTGCGATGGCTGGCGCTCCGTCAATGCCGTGCCGATGCGGCGCCTATTTCCAAGGGTGCGACGTCAGGTGCCATCCGCCGCAGTATTCGCATTTGTAGCAGGCCAAACCGCGCCGCCCGCGGTTTTCGCAGTCGGCCATAACGGCCTCGGCCTCGGCGCGCGTGTCGTAACGGTTTTTGCGCTCGCACGACTTGTAGCGCCAGGCCTCATCGCGCTCGGCGTCCAGGGCGTCGCGGCGCTCGTCCTCGCGTGCAAACAGGTCGCTCATATCGCCGCCGGTGGCAGTGCTCAAAAACTCGCTTTTTGCTTTTGACCAGGCGGCTCGCTTTTTGCTCCCCATCTGCATCGCGCCCCTCTCCAAACGTTGGTATCATTGCTCAATCAAAGTGATACCAATAAACGTGAGGTCGCCGCGTGATGATCAGAAAAACCCTCGATACCGACATTCCCGCTGTCATGGCTATCTATGACGCGGCCCGCGCCTTTATGCGCGCGCATGGCAACGCCACACAGTGGCCCGAGGGCACGCCTTCTGCCGAGCAACTGGCTGCCGATATCGCCGCCGGTGGCAGCTATGTGTGCGAAGTCGATGGCCGCGTGGTGGCGACGTTTGCCTTTTTGCCCGGCCCGGACGAGTGCTATGACGTAATTGAGGATGGTCAATGGCGCAGCGACACTCCGTACGCCGTGCTGCACCGTGTGGCGTCCGATGGCACCGTGCACGGTATCGCGGCTGCGATGTTTGCCTTTGCCAAGGAGCGTGCCGATCACCTGCGCATCGACACGCATCAGGACAACCTGCCCATGCAGGGAGCCATCGCCAAGGCCGGGTTTAAGCGCGCCGGTATCGTATATGTGTCGGACGGTACGCCGCGCGTCGCGTTTGATTGGCTGCGCGAGGCATAAAGGCCGAGTCACATACCAGCGTTTCACCGAAATGAAAATGGCCCCGAGTGGGGCCATTTTTGGTAAAACGCGTTGTTGTGGGGCTCGCGTTGCTACCGTCCCAGATGACCCCGGGCAGACAAAAAAGGGAGGTGCCGGCTTTCGCAAGGCGCGAACCTACGAAAATCGCCGCGCGGCAACGCGGGGCGATGAGCTCGGTCGGGGGATAGGGCCCGCTTCGCCCGCCGGCCCGTAAATTGTATCATCCAGTGTGGAACGAGGATGCCCGTTGCCGCGTGCGATGGGCTTGCAATAAGAGGAGAGCCATGTCGAAGCAAGCGGTCGTTGGAATTGTGGCGCATGTCGATGCCGGCAAGACCACGCTGGCCGAGGCCATGCTGTTCAACGCGGGTCGCATTCGCAAGCGCGGCCGCGTGGACGATGGTGATTCGCATCTGGACACTGACGCGATCGAGCGCGAGCGTGGCATCACGATTTTCTCGTCGCAGGCCGTACTCGACCATGGCGATACCCACGTCATGCTCGTGGATGCACCGGGGCATGTCGATTTTTCGGCCGAGGCGGAGCGCACATTGCGCGCGCTGGACTACGCGATTTTAGTTGTGGGCGCCAACGACGGCGTGCAGGGGCACACCGAAACCCTGTGGCGCCTGCTTGCACGCTATGACATCCCGACGTTCATCTATATCAACAAAATCGATTTGGAGAATCCCGGCCGCGATGTTTTGCTGGCACAACTTGGGCAACGTCTTTCCGAGGGCTGCCTGGATGCCAGCGAACTGCTGGCGGGCGGCTCCGTTCAGGAGGACGCTGCTGCGTTGGACGAGGCGGCGCTCGAGGAGTTTCTTGAGGCGGGTGAGCTTTCTGTCGCAATGCTGTCACGCATGGTTGCCGAGCGCAAATTGTTTCCCTGCTTTGCGGGATCGGCGCTCAAGGACCAGGGTGTGGCAGAGCTGCTCGACGGCATATGTGCTCTGATGCGCGAGCGAACATGGCCCCAGGAGTTCGCCGCGCGTGTCTACCGCGTGAGTCGTGGAGAGCGTGGCGAGCGTCTTGCCTGGGTCAAGGTGACGGGCGGCATGCTGCATGCCAAGCAGATGATTAGCGGACGTTCCGGTGCCGAGGCATGGGAGCAGAAGGTCGATCAGGTGCGCATCTATAACGGCGAGAAGTATGAGCTTGCCCAAGAAGTTGCCGCTGGCGGTATTTGTGCCGTGACGGGTCTTGCGCACGTTCGCCCAGGGGACGCCCTGGGTGCGGAGCCCGCGGGCGATGCGCCTGTCATTGCGCCGGTTCTCACCTATACGGTGCTTCCGGGCGAACACGATGTCCACGCGGTGTTCAAAGCACTGACAGAGTTAGCGGACGAAGATCCTATGCTCGGCGTAAGCTGGAATACTCATCTGGAGCAGATTCACCTGCAGCTGATGGGCGCCGTGCAACTCGAGGTCGTGCAGCGGGTGTTGGCAGATCGTTTTGGCCTTTCGATTGCGTTTGAGCCCGGCGGCATTCTCTATAAGGAGACTATTTCGCAGCCGGTCGAGGGCGTGGGCCACTTTGAGCCGCTGCGCCACTATGCCGAGGTACATCTGCGTTTGGAGCCGTTACCGGCGGGCTCGGGCGTGCAATTTGGCACCGTGACCTCGACTGACGAGCTCGACTTGAACTGGCAGCGTCTGGCGCTCACCAACGCCATGGAGCGCGATCACCTGGGCGTGCTGACTGGCTCGCCCGTCACCGATGTGCGCATTACGCTCACGGGCGGCCGTGCGCATGCCAAACACACCGAGGGCGGCGATTTTCGCCAGGCCACGTACCGCGCGATTCGCCAGGGGTTCATGCAGGCGCGTGAGGCGGGCGCGGCGGTGCTGTTGGAGCCGTGGTACCACTTTGAGCTCGAGGTGCCGGGGGAGTGTGTGGGCCGGGCGCTTTCGGATGCTACGCGTATGGGTGCCGAGTACGAGCCGCCGACGATGGCGGGAGACCGCGCCAAGCTCATGGGCCGCGTGCCGGCATCCGAAGTGCAGGATTACGCGCTGGAGGTGGCTGCCTATACGAGTGGCCGCGGGCATCTGTACCTGGAGTTTGCCGGCCACGCGCCCTGTCATGATGCTGAGCGCGTAATTGAGGCGGCCGCCTATAAGCCCGAGGCCGATCTGCCCAATACGCCCGACTCGGTCTTCTGCTCTCATGGCGCCGGCTACACCGTCAAGTGGCACGACGTCCCCGCCACGGCGCACGTAAAGGTCGATCCCGCCACCTTTCGCCCCTGGCGAGCAGCAGACGCCGAGTTTTTCGGCCACATGTGACAAAGGGACAGTTCCTTTGTCACATGCTATTGGTATAACTCGGTACAAGTTGGTATAACTATTGCCAAGGTTTGCCAATCCGAGGAGGCCGACATGAATCCAAATCCCTTTAAGCCCACGGCTGGCAAGCGGCCTCCGATACTCATCGGTCGCGAGTCGGTCATCGAAGATTTCGAGGAAGGGCTCGATAACGGCGCCGGAGCGCCGGGCAGGCTCATACTCATTACGGGAAACCGCGGTTGCGGCAAGACGGTTCTCCTGCGGGAGCTGCAACGTCTAGCCAATGAGCGCGGATGGGCGGTTGTCTCCGATTCCGCTTCGCTTGGCTTATGCGACCGCTTGGCCGATGCACTTCGCTCGAATAAACCCGTTGTGACGTCAATGGAACTCAGTCCATCATTCGGGCGCATGTCGGTCGAGGCGGCGCGTGCAAAGGGTGAAACGCTGCGCGGGCTGGTCAACGAGCGCCTTAAGAAGCTCGATCCAGGCAAAGGCATGCTGTTTGCGATTGACGAGGCACAATCGGCGTCTATCGAGGAGCTGGCGGCCCTTGCCGTTCTCTATCAGCAGGTGCTCGGAGACCAGGATGCCACGGGCTTGTCCGATAGCGACCAGCGCGGTCTTGCGCTGGTGTTTGCCGGCTTACCCAGTATGGTTGACGATCTGCTCGAAGAGCCGAGCGTGACGTTTTTGCGGCGTGCCCAGCAGCGTACGCTGGGGGCGATTTCTTTGCCCAAGGTGCGCGATTCATATATCCAGACGGTCAAAAACGCTGGTCTTTACGTTGACGCGGGGACAGCGGATCTTGCGGCACACAAGAGCATGGGGCATCCCTATATGGTTCAGCTGGTGGGCTATTACATGTGGCGCTCTGCTGTCCGGCGTGGCTCGCAAGTCATCGAAAGGCACGATGTCGAGGATGGCCATGCGGATGCCGTCTCCGAGTTCTACGAAGCGGTTGACGCGCCTCTATATTACGGGCTGCGCAGTCCACAGCGCCTTTTTATCGAGGCCATGGCGGTTGACGAGGGCAAACCGACTCGCATGGCGGATATCATTGAGCGCTGCGATCGCACCCAGAGCTGGGCGAGCAAATATCGCGCAAGCCTGATTCGCGAGCGTGTCATCGAGGCTGCCGGATACGGCCTCGTCCGATTTACCGTGCCCATGCTGGGCGCGTACGTTCGCGATCGAGTTTTATGGCATGAGTAGGGTGATAAAGGTGACGGAACAGAAGATGAGCCCGCAGGCTATCGAGGTACGCGGCGCGCGCGTCCATAACCTCAAAGACATCGATATCGATATTCCGCTGGGAAAGCTGGTGGGTATTGCCGGCGTATCGGGTTCGGGCAAGAGTTCGCTGGCACTGGGGGTTCTTTATGCCGAGGGTTCGCGCCGCTACTTGGAAGCGCTCAGCACCTATACTCGACGTCGCCTGACGCAGGCCGAACACGCCCAGGTGGATGAGGTATTGCACGTACCGGCGGCGCTCGCATTGCATCAGCGCCCCAGCGTGCCGGGCGTGCGCTCGACCTTTGGTACCATGACCGAGCTCAACAACAGCCTGCGCCTGCTCTTTAGCCGTTGCGCCCATCACGTGTGTCCGCACTGCGGGGCGCGCGTGGAGCCGAGCCTTAACGTGGCTGCGGGCCTGTCGCTCACGTGCCCTGCATGCGGTCGCGAGTTCTACGCGCCGAGCGCCGAGGACCTTGCCTTTAACAGCGGCGGTGCCTGTCCCACCTGCGGCGGCACCGGTGTCATGCGCGAGGTGGACGAAGCGAGCCTGGTGCCCGATGAGTCAAAGACTATCAACGAGGGCGCGGTGCTTCCCTGGGGTACGCTCATGTGGGATCTGATGAAGCAAGTGGCTGGCGAGATGGGCGTGCGCACCGATGTGCCGTTTAACCAGCTCACGCCTGAAGAACGCGACATCGTGTTCCACGGCCCGGCGGTTAAGAAGCACATTCTCTACGTTCCCAAAAACGGCGAGGGTGCCACGCCGCTCGACTTCACCTATTACAACGCCGTCTATACCGTCGAGAATGCGCTCGCCAAGGTTAAGGACGACAAGGGCCTCAAGCGCGTTGCGCGCTTTTTGCGCGAGGGAGCATGCCGCGATTGCGGCGGCACGCGTCTCTCCGAGGCTGCGCGCCAGCCCCAGGTGTGCGGTATCAATCTGGCGCAGGCCGCGGCCATGACGCTTGGCGATGCGGTTGAGTGGGTGCGCGGGGTGCCCGCATCCTTGCCGCCCGAGATGCGGCCCATGGCGACGGATATCTGCGATTCGTTTTTGAGCGTGGCCCGTCGTCTGGTCGACCTGGGTCTCGATTACCTTTCACTCGACCGCGCTGGTGCCACGCTCTCCACGGGTGAGCGCCAGCGCGTTCAGCTCGCCCGCGTGGTGCGCAACCGATCGACGGGCGTGCTCTATGTGCTGGACGAGCCTTCGATCGGCTTACATCCCGCCAATGTCGACGGCTTGGTGGGCGTGATGCGCGATCTGGTGGATGACGGCAACACCGTGGTTGTTGTCGACCACGATACGCGCGTACTGGCGGAAGCCGACTATCTGGTCGAGATGGGCCCCGTTGCCGGAGCAGGCGGCGGCAGTGTAATCGCCGCTGGTACGGTAGACGAGGTCGAGCAATCGCAGGGCAGCCGTATCGCGCCGTTTTTGCGCGCCGAGCTCAAGCGCTTGCGTCCGCAGGTGACTGACGACGAAATGTTCGACCAGGGACATATCCGCATGGCAACCGATGCCATCCATACCGTCAAGCCGCTCGAGGTTGATATCCCGCGCGGCCGCCTTGTCGCGGTAACGGGCGTTTCGGGTTCGGGTAAGACGACGCTCGTGCTCGAGACGCTCATTCCTGCACTTAAGGCGCAGGCAGCTGGCGAGCGCTTGCCGGGGCACGTGCGTTGGGTCGATGCCGAGGGCATTGGCCGCGCAAATCTGATTGACGCTACGCCCATCGGCGCCAACGTACGCTCGACGGTAGCGACCTATGCCGACATTCATGACGAGCTGCGCCGCGCCTTCGCCCGTACGCCCGAGGCTAAGGCAGCCGGCTACAAGGCGGGCGCCTTTAGCTACAACACCGGCGCCTTGCGCTGCCCTACGTGTGACGGCACGGGCTCGATATCGCTCGACGTGCAGTTTTTGCCCGACGTCGAGATCATCTGCCCGGCATGCCGTGGTTCGCGCTACGCCGAGGCCGCCTCGCATATCCATCGCGAGGGCAAGGACGGGAGCTTGCTTACGTTGCCGCAGCTCATGGACATGAGTGTGGACGAGGCCCTCGACGCCACGGTGGGACTCAAGAAAGTCCAGGCGCGCTTGCAGACCTTGCATGACCTAGGCTTGGGCTATCTCACGCTCGGTGAGCCCACGCCGGCGCTCTCGGGCGGCGAGGCACAACGCCTTAAGCTCGCGAGCGAGATGGGCCGCGTGCAGGACGATGCCGTGTTCGTATTCGACGAGCCCACGATCGGACTACATCCGCTCGATGTTCAGGTGTTGCTGAGTGTGTTCGACGGCCTTGTTTCCAAGGGCGCCACGGTTATCGTGATCGAACACGATCTCGACCTTATCCGTAACGCCGATTATGTGATCGACATGGGCCCGGGCGGTGGCGACGCCGGCGGGCAAATCGTCTGCGCCGGCACGCCGGCGGATATCGCTGCCTGTCCCAAGAGCGTTACTGGCCGCTACCTATAGACAATGAGGCAAAGGGACAGTCCCTTTGCCTCATTGATGCCTATTTCACGCACTGAGCGGAGAGATAGTCGCGGAAGAATGGCAATTCAAATGCGACGAGCCCTCGTCCTCGCTCCCCGATGATGCCGGCGTCTATCATGCGGCGTCGGTAGCGGGAGACCTGCTGCGGCGAACGCCTAAGGCGCTCGACAAGGTCAGCGGTGGTGGACTCTTCCTCGTCATCGAGCATGGCGATGAGGAATCGCTTGTCCTCTGCAGTGAGTTCCCGATAGGTTGCCGCGAGGATTCGGTTGTCCATCTCGTCGCGCGCGATTTTGATTCCCAGGTCAAAGTCGCGTGACGAGATCTCCTTCGAATCGCTTGTGAGATCCCAGGCACGGTAGCCTACGAGTTGCAATAGGAAGGGAAAACCAGAGATCGAGCGAACGGCTCTATCGATTCCCTCAGCATCTGCCAAGCGATCGTTTTCCTGGATCGTGCGAATCAAGGCCTCGCGTACGTCATAGTCGGCAATGCGACCCAGATGATATTGTTGGGCGCGGCGAAGGAACGAGACCGTCTTGTGGTTCAGCAACGTCGAGACGTTGTTGGGAAGTCCCGCCATGAGCAGGGCGACGCGTTTCCCATCGGTCACAAAGTGCTGATACGTCGCTGCGAGCTGAATCATCTCGTCGAGTGTCGGGTCCACCTCGTCAACCGTGACGAGCAGACCGGTGCCCGCCTCGTTGAGCTGGTCGATGATGTCGCTCATGCGATAACGCCAGGTTGAGGCATCGTGGACACGATTGACCTCGATGCTGCCGAGCGGTGCAATTCCGAGGCCGGTGACTTCGAAGTGGTTGGACGGGTCGATGAGATGGGCTGCGGCGCGTTTCGCCCCGAACTCGAGTTCCTCAAGCATTCCCGGGAGCGCGGTCGTCTTTACGGCTATCCAGCCGTGGGATTCCGCCCTTGTCGCGAGCGACGACATGAGAGCGGTTTTACCGGTTCCACGCGCGCCTGAGAAGATCGAGGTCAATTCTGGGCGCCTGCGCTGGCTCAAGAAGGCACGGTCCAAATCCCGAATAATCTGTTGTCTGCCAGCGAGATGGGCGGGAACCTCACCAAAACTGGGGGTAAACGGGTTCTCGAGATATTCCACAAGGCTCTCCTTTCACACCGCCGTTTAACTTCATTTTACTTTAGTTAATTCTGATTAAAAGTGAGGCTCTTTATCTAGAGCATCAATTAGGCGTGTGCGCCATCGGCGCGGCGCTTGAATGTGACAAAGGGACAGTTCCTTTGTCACATTCCCGGAAAGCCTGTTTGGCGCAGGGCTTCGTAGAGGACGATGGCGGCGCTGTTGGAGAGGTTGAGTGCGCTGATGCGGTAGTCGTCCGGATTGACGAAGTTGCCGCAGATGTCCTGCCGAAGGATGGCTTCGTGGCCGTCCTCGGTATGCCCGAGCGATTC
>ENA-OYVR01000386-OYVR01000386.1-human-gut-metagenome-genome-assembly--contig:-NODE-386-length-11266-cov-4.022656_pt1 | contig 11266 bp, 7 predicted proteins | sample MGYA00244158_ERZ653373 | MGnify/ENA primary metagenome ERZ653373 (study PRJEB26926, sample SAMN06164990) | human gut metagenome | biome: ENVO:00009003; feature: ENVO:2100002; material: ENVO:00002003... | reverse complement strand
AGATGAGCGCTAGTCTCGTGGGCTCGGAGATGTGTATAAGAGACAGGTTATTGGTTTTACGAGGGATATAGATATATTCACCGTCTATGTATTCCTGAATAGCTGATAAAAGTGGCGGTGGTAATATTTTTTTACCGTTTTGATAGCACATATTGCTTCCTCCCAGATTTATAATTACCGGGATGGCAGCAAAAGCTGTTTTGTTTTAGCGATTGCCTGTCAAATAGCCTTTGCTACCTGACATGACCGCATCGATATTTCTTAAAGGATTGATAAAGCAATCCTCCTTTCAAATAATAGATTCTGGGTTTATCTTATACGATAGCGGCAGATATTGCAAGAAGCAGATTTGTAGGTTTGCTGTAATGCGTGGGAAGTAAAATTCCTGGAAAATATTTTGATTTTGGTTTGACGTACCACTTAATGGATGGTAAAATATTACCAATAGAATATTACCTTTAAAGCGGTCCTGTGAGACTGTAAGGTAGACTTTTAGGTAACTTGTACTACAAGCCTTCTTTGCCATCTTGCAGGCACAGAAGGCTTTTTTATGTGATTAATAGGAGGTAGGACAATGGCAAAAGCAAACGTATCTCTGGGTGGCAGAGATATCCTTGATCTGGATTCACTTTCCATCGAGGAATATGAAATGATTCTGCAAACTGCGGCAGAAATGAAGAAAATCATGAAACGTGATATCAAAAAGGTGCCGTCACTGCGGGGAAAATCCATTATCAACCTTTTTTATGAACCAAGCACCAGAACAAGAACCTCATTTGAGCTGGCTGGAAAATATCTTGGCGCTGACGTAGTTAATATTACTACTGCCAGCTCCAGCGTTGTAAAAGGTGAATGCCTGCGCGATACTATTCTTACTGTACAATCTATGGCTTGTGACGCAATCGTTATGCGCCATCCGATCGAGGGTGCCGCTGCTTATGCTGCGGAGGTTGCTGATCCTGTTATCATCAACGCCGGTGACGGAGCGCATGCACATCCTTCTCAGGGACTTCTGGATATGTTTACCATTCGTGAACAGGGAAAAGATCTGAAGGGGTTAAAAATGGCGATTTTAGGTGACGTTCTGTATAGTCGCGTTGCCCGTACTAATATCGCTGCCTGGACTAAGATGGGGGCTGATGTACATGTAGCCGGACCAATGACTTTGCTGCCTCACGATATAGAAAGTCTGGGCGTAACCGTACACAAACGTGTTGAAGATGCTATCGAAGGTGCAGATGTTATTGATGTCCTGCGCATTCAGCTGGAACGTCAGAAAAAAGGACTGTTCCCGTCTCCGCGTGAATATGCACGAATCTTTGGCTTGAATGAAAAGCGTCTGGCGCTGGCAAAACCCGATGTTACTGTCCTGCATCCCGGGCCGATGAATCGCGGCCTGGAAATTTCCTGGGAGGTCGGCTACTGCGATAACGCCGCTATTCGTGATGAAGTGCAAAATGGTGTAGCAGTACGTATGGCACTCTTATTCTTGACTTTGACGGGGGGTAAGCAAATTGAAAACATTGATTAAAAACGGTCGTGTCATCGATCCCAGCCAAAATATTGATGCCATTATGGATTTATTGGTGGAAGACGGTGTAATCAAAGAAGTTGCGGCGGAGATTAAAGCTGCTGCCGATGAAGTATATGATGCCGATGGGCTTATAGTGGCGCCTGGTTTGGTTGACGTGCATACACATTTGCGTGAACCGGGCCTGGAAGCTAAGGAAGATATCGTAACAGGTACAATGGCTGCGGCAGCCGGCGGTGTTACGACTATCGCCTGCATGCCGAATACCAAACCCGTTATTGATAACTCTATCATTGTTTCCGGTATTAAGGAACGTGCTGCACGTGAAGGCTATGTTAATGTAGAGGTTATCGGTGCTATCAGCAAAGGCGAAGAAGGTAAAGAGCTGGCTGAAATGATCGATATGTCTGAAAAAGGCGCGATGGCGTTCTCGGATGACGGGCACTTTGTCAACAGTCCGCGTCTGTTTACACTTGCCGCCAAATATATAGGTGCTTTTGATAAAGTTTTGATTTCCCATGCTATCGAACCGGAACTGGGACATGAAGGCTACATGCATGAAGGTGCTGTTTCCGCACGTATCGGAGTGCCCGGTATACCTGCAATAGCAGAAGATATTGCTGTTGCCCGCGACTGTCTTATTGCCGAATATACCGGCGCACATGTACATATTGCGCATGTTGCCAGTAAAGGCGCTGTTGATATCATTCGCAGCTTTAAGAAAAAAGGTGTCAATGTGACCTGTGAAGTTACAGTACATCATCTGACTTTAACTGACGAGGCCTGTGCTACTTACAGCAGTGCTACCAGGGTCTCGCCGCCGCTGCGCAGCATGGATCATGTAGAGGCTTTGCGCGCTGCAGTTAAAGATGGCACGGTAGATGCGATCGTCACTGACCACGCTCCGCATGCTCCTGAAGAAAAAGACGTTGAGTTCCGTTATGCTCCCTGCGGATTTACGGGTTTGGAAACATCCGTTGGTGTAGTTTTAACTGATCTTTATCATACAAACATCTTCACAATTAACGAAATTATTGGTAAAATGAGTACAGAACCTGCGAATATTTTTGCACTAAAAGCTGGAAGTTTAAAAGTTGGTTATCCGGCAGATGTAACTATTATCGACCTTAACAAAGAATGGACTGTTGATAATACGAAATTTTATACACGCGGCAAGGTAACTCCTTTCCAAGGAAAACATTGTAAAGGCAAAGCCGTAGCTACGATGGTAGCAGGTAAATTCGTAATGAGAGATGGTGAAGTATGCAAACGGTAGCAAGAAAAGGTAAATTGGTGTTAAAAGACGGCAGCGTTTATGAAGGCGAGCTGTATGGCAAACGCAATGCGGTAGGTGAGGTTGTTTTCACTACCGGTATGAGCGGTTATCAGGAAACCTTAACAGATCCGTCGTTTTGCGGGCAGATTGTTGTTATGACTTATCCTTTAGTTGGAAATTATGGTACTAACGATCTTTTTAATCAGGGGCGAAAATCTTTTTTTCAGGGATATGTGATCAGTGAACTGTGTGATCATCCCAGCAACTGGCGCTGCGAAAAAACGCTGGAACAGTTTTTAGATGAACAGGATGTACCTGTACTGACAGGCGTGGATACGCGTGCGATTACCCGTAAACTTCGCAATTATGGTGTACTGCAGGGTGTTATCGTGCCGGCAGAAATGCCGCAGGAGGAAGTGGAAAAGCTGCTGGCTACACCAGAAGTACATGATCAGGTAGCTACAGTAACAACTCCTGAAATTTATACGCTTGGCAACGGCAAATATCATGTTGCGGTCATGGATTTTGGTATCAAACAAAATATTCTTGAATATCTGGCCAGTTTTGACTGCCATTTGACGGTTTTTCCTGCATATACTACAGCAGAGGAGATTTTGGCAGTACGGCCGGACGGTATTTTCTTAGCTAATGGCCCCGGAGATCCGAAGGATTTACAGCCGATCATTGAAGAAGTTAAAAAGCTGATCGGCAAGAAGCCTATTTTCGGCATCTGCTTAGGTCATCAAATTTTAGCTTTGGCTAATGGTGCTGATACCTTTAAAATGAAATTCGGGCATCGTGGCGTCAATCATCCGGTTAAAGACCTTTTGGAAAATAAGGTTCTGATCAGTTCACAAAACCATGGTTATGCTGTTGACGAAAAATCTTTAGCCGGTCTGAATGTGGAAATAACTAATATCTCACTGAATGATGGTACGATTGAAGGTTTGCGTTATCTTGACCATCCTTCTTTTGCAGTTCAGTATCATCCCGAGGCAAGCCCCGGACCAGGCGGCCATGAATATTTATTTAAACGTTTTGTAAAAATGATGGGAGGCCAAAACTGATGCCAAAGCTGCAAAATATCAAAAAAGTTCTTGTTATCGGTTCCGGCCCGATCATTATCGGTCAAGCTGCTGAGTTTGACTATGCCGGTACTCAGGCCTGCCGTTCTCTGAAAGAAGAAGGGCTGGAGGTCGTACTTGTCAACAGTAACCCGGCTACGATTATGACGGACGTGCATATTGCCGACCGTGTTTATATTGAGCCTGTTAATGTTGAATTTTTGGAAAGTGTTATTAAACGCGAGCGTCCTGATTCTTTGCTGGCAACTTTGGGTGGTCAGGTTGGCCTGAATCTTGCAATAGATCTGGAGGAAAAAGGTATTCTGCGCGAATATAACGTGCAGCTTTTAGGTACTCAGATTTATAGTATCAAGAGAGCAGAAGATCGTGAGCTTTTCAAAGAAACGATGGAAAAAATCAATCAGCCGATTCCGGAAAGCGCTATCGTTGAAACGATGGCGGCAGCGAAGGAATTTGCCCGTAAAGTCGGGTTTCCTCTGATCGTTCGGCCAGCATATACTTTGGGCGGCACCGGCGGCGGTATCGCTGAAAGTGAAGATGAACTGGATGAAATCGTTAATAAAGGTCTGAAATACAGTCTTATTGGTCAGGCATTGATTGAACGCAGCGTAGCGGGCTGGAAAGAGATTGAATTTGAAGTGCTGCGTGACGCGGCTGATAACTGCATCACTGTCTGCTCAATGGAAAATCTTGATCCTGTAGGCGTACATACCGGCGATTCTATCGTTGCCGCTCCGGCGCAGACTCTGAGCGATCGCGAAGTACAGCTGCTGCGTCAGGCTTCTATTGATATAGTACGTGAATTGGGTGTGCGCGGCGGCTGTAATGTGCAGTTGGCATTGGATCCAAATTCTGAACGTTATTATGTAATCGAAGTAAATCCGCGTGTCAGCCGTTCTTCGGCTTTGGCTTCTAAAGCTACCGGTTACCCAATCGCAAAGGTTTCCAGTAAAATAGCTATCGGTTATAATCTGGACGAGATTCAAAATGCTGTAACGAAAAAGACAACTGCCTGCTTCGAGCCTTCTATCGATTATGTAGTACTGAAATTCCCGCGCTGGCCTTTTGATAAATTTGTTACAGCCGACCGTACATTAGGCACCCAAATGAAGGCTACCGGCGAAGTTATGGCTATCGAACGCACACTGGAAGCAGCAATGCTGAAAGCGATCCGTTCTTTGGAAATCGGTTTGACTCATCTGGAAATGCCGGAATTAAAAGAACTGAGTGATGAAGAAATTCGTGCTCGCATTTCTAAGATCGATGATGAACGTATCTTTGTTGTTGCCGAAGCACTTCGTCGAGGCGTAAGTCTGGAAGAGATCCATGAGATCACGATGATCGACAGATGGTTCCTGCAGAAAATATTGAATATCGTCAAGATGGAAACTGTTTTAAAAACTGAACCGATGACTAAGGAGATAATGCGTAAAGCTAAACGCATGGGCTTTGCCGATGTGGTTATTGGCGAATATATCGGTAAACAGATGATGGAAGTACGTGCTATGCGTAAGGACTGGGGCATTATCCCAACCTATAAAATGGTTGATACCTGTGCTGCCGAGTTTGAAGCTGAAACACCTTATTATTATTCTACCTATGCTGTTGAAGATGAAGTACGCGTCAGTGATAAAAAGAAGGTTGCTGTTTTAGGCAGCGGACCGATCCGTATCGGGCAAGGCGTAGAGTTTGACTATTGCTCTGTACATTCTGTCTGGGCACTGAAAGAGCTTGGATATGAAACCATCATTATTAACAATAACCCGGAAACTGTAAGTACGGACTTTGATACTTCTGATCGTCTGTATTTTGAACCTTTGACAGTAGAAGATGTTTTGAATATTCTTGATAAAGAACAGCCTGAAGGCGTTATCGTACAGTTTGGCGGCCAAACGGCAATCAATCTGGCTGGACCGCTTGCAGATGCAGGCGTGAAAATACTTGGCTCCAGTGTTGACAGTATTGACAGAGCCGAAGATAGAGAACGTTTTGAACAGCTTTTGACAAACTGCAATATTCCGCGTCCGAAAGGGCATACTGTTTTTGATACGGCAGGCGCTTTAAAAGCTGCAGCTGATGTCGGATATCCGGTTATGGTTCGTCCGTCTTATGTTTTGGGCGGTCGCGCAATGGAAATAGTTTATAATGATGAAGAACTGAAACATTATATGTCCAGTGCTGTTAAGGCTTCACGCGAACATCCGGTACTGGTCGATCATTATCTGCAGGGTACAGAGGTCGAAGTCGATGCTATCTGCGACGGTAATGAAGTGCTGATTCCCGGTATTATGGAGCATATCGAACGTGCAGGTGTGCATTCCGGCGATTCTATCGCTGTTTATCCGCCGCGTAATCTGTCCGAGTCAGTTATCAAAACTATCATTGATTATACCAACCGTATGGCACTTGGACTGGAAGTAAAAGGTATGATCAACATCCAGTATATCGTACGGAATAATGAGGTTTATGTAATTGAAGTAAATCCGCGTTCTTCCCGTACAGTTCCTTTCCTGAGTAAGGTCACCAACGTGCCGATGATCAATGTAGCAACTAAAGCAGCTATGGGTCATTCGCTGCGTGAGCAGGGGTATAAACCAGGCTTGGGCTTCTTCCCGGACTATTATGCAGTTAAAGCCCCTGTGTTCTCCTTCAACAAAATGAGTAATGTCGATATTACATTAGGGCCTGAGATGAAATCTACAGGCGAAGTAATGTGCGTTGATTATCAGTACTCACGTGCTTTGTATAAAGCATGTATTGCTTCCGGTATCAATGTACCGCATGAAGGCTCGATACTGATCACTGTTGCTGATATGGATAAACCTGAAGCGGCAGAAATTGCGGCCGGTTTTGCCGATCTGGGCTATGAAATCATGGCTACCGGAGGTACAGCGGAATATCTGAAAGAAAAGGGTGTTAAGGTGACCGTAGCGACTAAAGTCAGCGAGGGCAGCCCCAACATTCTTGACGATATCAAAGAAGGCCGGATAAGTATGGTTATCAATACAACTAACCATGGTCGTGATGCTGAGCGTGACGGCTTTAAAATCAGACGTTCTACAGTAGAGCATGCCATTGCCTGCCTGACTTCTATGGACACAGCACGTGAACTGCAGCACGTTATGTCGGCAATGCGCCGCCGCCGTGTGGTCAGCATCGTTGCATTGCAGGATTTAGCCTGGGAGGGATAAGCCCGTGCCAAAAACTATTACGAACGCCACTGTTATTGGTCAGCGTGTTTTAAACGCTACTACAAAATTAATAGAAGTTTATGCTCCCGAGATCGCCAAAACGGCGGTCCCGGGACAATTCGTGAATGTGCAGGTCTGCAAGAATACGGCGCCGTTGCTTCGCCGTCCTTTTGGCGTTGCCGGAGTAAATGCGGATAATGGTACTTTCATTATGATCTACCGCATTATTGGCGAGGCTACTCATATTCTGGCAGAAGTGTGCAGTGGAGATAAGCTGAGTATCGTAGGTCCTTTAGGCCATGGCTTCGCTATGGAGGCTGAACGTCCATTGCTGGTTGGTGGTGGTCTGGGACTGGCGCCGCTGCTGTATTTGGCAGAAGGATTCTGTGCGCAGAACAAGCCCATAGAGATTTTGATGGGAGGGCGTTCGGAAGAAGAACTGTTTTGGACAGATTTGTACGAAGATATTTGCCAAAATATCCATATTACGACAGATGACGGCAGTTGTGGTGTGCAGGGGACAGTAATTGCTCTTTTGCCGCAGCTTTTAGACAGCGGTAAATATGACTGCGTCTATGTCTGCGGGCCTGTGCCGATGATGAAAGCTGCAGCTGAAGTTGCTGACGAAAAAAATATAAAATGTCAGGTTTCTTTGGAAAAGTATATGGCCTGCGGTCTTGGCGCTTGCTTGTCCTGTTCGTGCAGTGGTATAGGCAAGCGGCTTAAGGTTTGTACCGACGGCCCGGTATTTTGGGCCGAGGAGGTGGGCGAATGGTAAAAGCATTGTATGATGGACGGTTGGCGACAAATATTGCCGGCTTGAAAATGAAAACACCGATTACCACAGCTTCCGGTACTTTTGGCTTTGGACTGGAATTTACCGACTTTCTTGATCTTGAAAAAGTAGGGGCTGTTACTGTTAAAGGTACCTCCTTAGAACCGCAGCCGGGGAATAAGGGACAGCGTGCTGTTGAAACTCCGTCAGGGATGCTCAACAGTATCGGACTTGAAAATCCTGGTGTGGATTATTTTTTGGAAACAACGTTGCCGCAACTGCGTCAGTATGACGTACCGGTAATAGTTAATATTTATGCCCATTCCTATGAAGATTACGGCAAGGTTGCCAAAAAACTGGATGTAGAAGGCGTTGACGCTTTAGAAATAAATATTTCCTGCCCAAATGTCAAAGAAGGAGGCCTGGTTTTTGGTACCTGCCCTGACAGTGCAGCTGAAGTAGTTAAAGAGGTAAAAAGCAATACGTCTAAAATGGTGATTACCAAGCTTTCACCCAACGTGACCGATATCGTAGCCATGGCCCAGGCTGTAGAAGCGGCGGGAACTGACGCTATTTCACTGATCAACACCTTGATTGGTATGAAAATAGATATTGACAGGCAAAAGCCGGTTTTAGGCAATGTTATCGGCGGACTTAGCGGTCCGGCTGTACGTCCTGTTGCAGTGCGGATGTGTTATCAGGTTGCTCAGAACGTACATGTGCCTATTATCGGTATGGGCGGCATTATGACAGCAGAAGATGCGATAGAATTTTTTCTGGCAGGTGCCAGCGCAGTTGCTGTAGGAACTGTTAATTTTACCAATCCTTGTATTGCAGAAACTATTTCACATGGTATTTTGGAATATATGGATAAGCATGGCATTAAAAAACTTAAAGATATGATCGGTTTGGCGTTGCCAGAAGGTAAGATCCATCTGAAACGCGCTGTAAAACGTTAAGGGGGTGGCAGGATGAATCATGACGATCGTTTGATCGTAGCTTTGGATTTCCCCACAATGGAACAGGCTAAAGCAGTAGTATTGGAATTAGGAGATAATGTCAGCCATTATAAGGTTGGTATGGAGCTTTATTATGCTGCGGGAAGTGAAATGATACGCTTCCTCAAAGGTCATAATAAGCAGGTGTTTCTTGACTTAAAATTACAGGACATTCCCAATACCGTTGCAGGTGCTTTGGCGGTTCTTACTGGTTTAGGTGCAGATATGATGAATGTACATGCCGTAGGCGGTAAAAAGATGATGCAGGCAGCTGTTAAATCTGTGCGTGAAGCTGCTGCAAAATTGGGACGCCCGGCGCCGAAACTGATTGCTGTTACTATTTTGACCAGTATGGATGATGAGCAGTTTGGTGATCTTAATTATAAGAACACTATTGCAGAGCAGGTTATTGCTTTGGCAAAGCTGGCACAGGAAGCTGGCATGGATGGTGTCGTTGCCTCGCCACAGGAAGCTGCAGGTATTCGAAGTGCCTGTGGTCCCGAGTTTTTGATCGTTACGCCCGGTGTACGTCCGGCTGGTGCGTCTATAGATGACCAAAGCCGTATCGCTACTCCTGCCGGAGCATTTAAAAATGGTTCCAGCCATATCGTAGTAGGGCGTCCTATTACTAAAGCAGAAGATAAAATTGCTGCGGCACAAAGCATCGTAGCAGAAATCAGAGGTGTTTGATATGTTGCAAGAAAAAGAAGTAATGCAGCTTTTAGAAGAAACTGAAGCCGTGCTTCACGGACATTTTTTGTTGACTAGTGGTTTGCACAGCCCTATGTATGTAGAAAAATTCAATGTGCTGCAGCATCCTAAATACACAGAAAAGCTTTGTCAGGAGTTGGCTGAACGTTATGCTGCTGATAATGTAGAATTGGTAGTAGGTCCAATGACAGGCGGTATCCTGCTGGCGCACGAAGTTGGTAAAGCGCTTGATACCCGTGCTATTTTTACCGAACGCGAAAATGGTAAAATGACTTTAAAACGCGGTTTTGAGATTCCCAAAGGAACTCGTGTACTGATCGTTGAAGATATCGTTACAACTGGCGGCAGTGTTATGGAAGTTCTGGATGTTGTTAAAGAACATGGCGGCATTCCGGTCGGTATTGGGCTTTTGGTTGACCGCAGCGGCGGTAAAGTTGATTTTGGTATTCGTACTGAAGCTTTACTGCATCTTGATGTACCAACATTTAAAGAAGAGGACTGCCCACTTTGTAAAGAAGGTAAGCCTTTTACTAAACGTGGTCGTACCGGAAAATAAATTGTACAGTGTTGATAGTATAAAAATAAAGTCCGATCGCTTATAATAAAGTGATCGGACTTTATTTTTATATGATTTTTGTTATAATAGAGAATGCGTGTAAAAGGGGGAAAAAAGATGCATATTGTAATCAGAGATCATATTTTAGAAGGAGATAATCTTGATGAACTTGCCGCCTGCTTGCTAAGATGGATGCCGCCTTTAGTGCCGTGGATGCTTGATCTGCAAAATGAAGTAAAAGAGCAGGCGGATGAATATGGAAGTGAAGGCAAGGCACTGTTGGCTATTGTCAAAGCTAATCCTGATAAATATAAAATAGACTATCAAAGTAAGGACAGTCCCTTTTTATAATTAGTAACCAAGGGAGGTCAGGCATTACAGCTGACTTTCCTTGGTTTTATTTTAGATATATTAAAATAAAAAAGCTGCAGACATCGTCTGCAGCTTACTTTTGCGTGGCAGGGGCAGTAGGAATCGAACCCACAACCAACGGTTTTGGAGACCGCTACTCTACCAGTTGAGCTATACCCCTAAAATGGAGCGGAAAACGAGATTCGAACTCGCGACCCCCTCCTTGGCAAGGAGGTGCTCTACCACTGAGCTATTTCCGCAAATGGCGACCCGGATGGGACTCGAACCCACGACCTCCGCCGTGACAGGGCGGCATTCTAACCAACTGAACCACCGGGCCATTTGTCAGTAGTCCTGACAGATATAAATAATACCATAAAACCATGAATGATGCAAGGATTTTCTGTAATTTTACTAAATTACTTTTCAGCGGCTTTGCAAAATAACCGTTTTAGCGTATAATCATAAGTAATATCAACGATAGTACTGTTTCGTTGAATAACCAAAGTAAATAAGGAGGATGTATCATGCTCAAAACCCCAGATTGGGCTGCAGGAGCCAAATATCTGCGTGAACATGCGCCTGAGCTGATCCCATTGATCGATAGGTTTCCTGTGTGTGAATTGAAACCTGAGCCAAAGGAGAAGTATTTCGGGACATTAGTTACAGGTATTGTTTCACAGCAGTTACCACCTGATGTCAGTCTGCAATTACTGGAAAAACTAGGAAAATTTTTAGGAAATCCACTGCAGCCCTGTCTCTTATACACATCTCCGAGCCCACCAGACTAGC
>ENA-OYVR01000382-OYVR01000382.1-human-gut-metagenome-genome-assembly--contig:-NODE-382-length-11300-cov-4.959627_pt1 | contig 11300 bp, 10 predicted proteins | sample MGYA00244158_ERZ653373 | MGnify/ENA primary metagenome ERZ653373 (study PRJEB26926, sample SAMN06164990) | human gut metagenome | biome: ENVO:00009003; feature: ENVO:2100002; material: ENVO:00002003... | reverse complement strand
TTATGCGATCGTCGGCAGCGTCAGATGTGTATAAGAGACAGACTCTGCAGTAATCTCTGCTTTTATCTATCCGATCGAGGCACATTGGATCTGGGGTGGCGGTTGGCTGTCTCAGTTAGGATTCCATGATTTTGCGGGATCTTGTGCGATCCATATGGTTGGTGGTATCTCAGCGCTGATCGGTGCTAAAATACTTGGACCTCGTATTGGAAAGTACAGTGTACGTACCGGTAAGCCGCATGCTATTCCGGGACATAATATTCCAATCGGTGCACTTGGTGTATTCATCCTGTGGTTAGGCTGGTATGGATTTAACGGTGCAGCAGCAACGTCATTAAGAGATTTAGGATCTATCTTCCTTACAACAACAATTTCTCCTGCAATTGCTACTGTAGTATGTATGATCTTTACTTGGATCAAATATGGCAGCCCGGATGTTTCTATGTGTTTGAATGCTTCTCTTGCAGGTTTGGTTGCGATCACTGCACCTTGTGATGTAACAGATTGTGTAGGAGCAGCAATTATTGGAGCAGTAGCAGGACTTTTAGTAGTCTTTGGTGTATGGTTTGTCGATAATGTACTTCATGTCGATGACCCGGTTGGAGCAGTCGCAGTACATATGTTTAACGGTATCTGGGGAACGATTGCAGTAGGTTTATTTGCAACATCTTCAGCACCGGGCTTTGAATTAGCAGGTATTAAAGCAGGTCTCTTCTATGGAGGCGGCTTCAAACAGTTAGGTTTACAGTTTGTAGGTATGTTCATTACCGCAGCTTGGACAGTTGTTACGATCACGATCGTATTTATCGTATTGAAAAAGACCGTTGGTCTTCGTGTTTCCGAAGAGGAAGAAATTACAGGTCTGGATGCAACAGAGCATGGACTTCCATCAGCATACGCAGGATTTGCAATTATGGATATCTCTGGTTCTACAATGGATGTCAATGAAAATACCGACCTTGGTGTGGCTGATTATGAAAGTGCATCAGAAACTTTGCGGAATGCAGCAGTTCCGGTTGCAGCAATGCCACATGAGCCGACAGGCATCTATAAAGTGGTTATTATTTCAAAACTGTCACGTTATGACAAGTTAAAGAAAGCCATGAATGAACTTGGTGTTACCGGTATGACCTGTACACAGGTTATGGGCTGTGGTGTGCAGAAAGGTTCCGGAGACCGTTACCGTGGTGCAGAGTTGGATGCAACACTCCTTCCAAAGATGAAGGTCGAAGTGGTGGTCAGCAAGATCCCGGTAGAGGATGTCATCGAATCCGCAAAGAAAGTACTTTATACAGGACATATAGGAGATGGAAAGATATTCGTATACAATGTAGAACAGGTAGTCAAAGTTCGTACAGGAGAAGCTGGAACGGCTGCTTTACAGGATGTAGAGTAAGCACAAATATGAGCTAATCTGGAAAGATTAGTATATCTAATCCCCTTAGTGTATATACATCAACAGAAAGAACCCCGACGGAAAGTCGGGGTTCTTTCGTGTTCCTTGATGACCTATTATTGAATCATTTACTCGCCTTCTTCGGAAGGGTTTTCAAAGTCGTTATTGTTATCATCGTCATTCTTGTTATCATCAGAAGGAGTATCAGGATTGTTATTGTTATCCGGATTCTTGTTATCATCATTCGGATTGTCATTGTCATTCGTGTTATCTTTTTTGTCCTTTTTATCCTTCTTCTCATTCTTATCTAAGAAACCACCAATATTTTCGAGTGCATCGGTTGTATTCGTAGAAGCATTATGCACATCACAGGTAGAATTTGCAAGCTCATCGGAAAGAAGATATGGACCATCTCCGGAGTTTGCAGAACCGCCAATGATATAGATGTTCGTCTGCTTCGTTTCTTCCGGACAAAACTCATTTGCAATTTTCATAGATGCCGTACAGATTGTTGCACGAACATGGTGGTCGCAGATTTCCGTAGGAACGGTTCCTGATGCAAAATATTCGGTATAAACCTGATTGCCGCGTGGATCACAGTCACAGATGCCTGCAACGGCAAGTTTACCGGATTTCTTACATACGGTAGCAGTCTCAATGCCTTCCGGTTTTTCAAAATCACGGTATTCCAATCCTTCGTTCACACGCTGCATGACGGCTTTCCATACGTTTTTGGTATACCTTGTGCTCTTTAACGGAGAGTTGTCATCATATCCGCCCCAGACAACACAGGTATAATATGGAGAAAATCCTGCGAATAGAGAGTCGCGGTTTTTCGTTGTAGTACCAGATTTTCCGGCTACCGGCATATTGCTGATATTCGCTGCAACACCGGTTCCCTGTGTCATAACATCTTTCATCGCAGAAGTGATCAGCCATGCGGTCGTATCTTTTAATACGGTATGTGTCTGAGGTGTATTATCAATCAGTACATTGCCGTCATGGTCAAGGATTTTTGTGAAAAATCTTGGTTTCGTATAAGTGCCGCCATTTGCGATCGTGGCATAGGCAGCCGTTAATTCTAAATTGTAGACACCTTTTGTCAGACCGCCGAGACAGAGTGACTGGGTGTTGTCCTCCGGTACAATGGTAGTAAAGCCAAAATCATCGAGGTAATCAAAACCTACCTGTGTGCCGATCTCGGTCAAAGTCTTTACCGTTACGACATTGATGGAATTTGTAATGGCTTCCCGGAGTGTGGTAAATCCACGGTAGTTATTGTCGTAGTTACGGAGTGAAGTTCCGTTTTCATAGGAATAAGGAGCATCATCCTGTACGGTTGCAAGTGTCATGCCAGCGGAATCCAATGCCGGAGCATAAGCGGCAAGGACTTTGTAAGTGGAACCCGGCTGTCTTGCAGTTGAAGTGGCACGGTTCAGGGTCTTACTTGCTGTCTTTTCACCACGGCCACCTACTAACGCTTTTACTTCGCCGGTGGACTGGTCGATCAGTGTCATCGCAGCCTGTGGCTGTAACGTATAAGAAACGGTTTCGCCGCCTTCCGGAATGGTATCGCCATCCTCTAACATCTCGTTTTTGTATTTTTCAATGGCAGCCTCAGCAGCTTCTTTGGAGGCAAAATGGATATTGTAGTTTTTGTCATTTGCCTGATAGTAAGAAAGCATGGTCTGCTCACTGTAGTTCTTATAAGTACCGTCTTTTTTCTGGATGGTCAGACGGTAGGAGAAAGAATACTCCGGATTTGCACCGTAATTTGCTTCGTTGTTGACCTCTTCATCACAGATCTTTTGCAGGTTGCTGTCCTGTGTGGAATAAATGGTCAGCCCTCCACTGTAGAGTGCTTTGTATGCCTGTGTTTCCGTATAACCTTTTTCATCGATCAATGTCTGGATCACCTGATCTGTCAGCGCATCTACAAAATAGGAAGTGACGTTATCATCGGCAACCTCAAGGTTGGCAACCTGGATCCGGTCATAGACCTTATCCTTCATGGCTTCGTCATATTCCTTTTGAGAGATGTATTCCTGATCTAACATGTTTTTTAATACCTTGGCACGGCGCTTTTTATTCTGGTCAGGGTTGCTGACCGGATTATAACGGCTCGGATTCTGTGTGATCGCCGCAATGACGGCCGATTCTGAAATATTCAGTTCCGAAACATCCTTATTAAAGTAACGTCTGGATGCCGACTGGACACCAAGTGTATTCTGACCGAGGTTGATGGAGTTCAGATAGTTCTCTAAGATCCAGTCTTTGCTTACGGATTTTTCTAACTGTACGGCTAAGTACTGTTCCTGCAATTTACGCTCTAACTTGTCCGAAAAACTGGATTCGCTTGTCCAGCCTGTAAATACATTGTTCTTCAAAAGCTGCTGCGTGATCGTGGATGCACCTTCTGAAAAGTGAAAACCATGTGTGATACCACGGACTCCCGCGCGTAAAATACCCTGTAAGTCAATACCGTTATGATCGTAAAAACGCTCATCTTCAATTGCAACAAATGCATGCTGTAAATCTTTTGGAATCTCATCTATGGTCACATAGACACGGTTGGAGCCGGAAGCCACCAACGTTGCGATTTCATTTTCATTATTGTCTAATACCGTGGAGAGATATCCGGTCGGTGTAGCATCTATATCCTTAATGTCCGGTGCAGACTTGATAATGCCTCTTACCATATTGAAGACGGCGATCGCGCCGACCACAACTGCGATCAGAATGCAGATAAGAAATGTCTTTAAAAACATTACACGGAACCGTTTGTGTGCCATCGACTGTTGGGAGGCTAAATTCTTCTCCTTTTTCGATGTGCGGTTCTTTCCATAGTTCATAACAGACCTCCTTTGTAATTAGTCTTAAACTACATTATGATACATTATACCAAAAAACGGCATAAGAATAAAGTATTAACTGATTTGCAGGCACTTTTCGGACAATTTGGTATTTACGGAAAATCAAAATACCGTTATAATGAGAGCAGAAAAACAGGAGAGAGATGACTATGGAGACAAACGAATACTGTGCTGTCTATGAAGGTGGACAGGGAGAGATCGTAGAGAAAAAATCCAGATTTATTGCTACTGTACTTCCAATAGAAACGGAAGAAGAGGCATTGGAGTTTATCGCGAAGATGAAAAAGAAATACTGGGATGCAAGACACAATTGCTATGCCTATGTCATTGGCGAGCGTCAGGAGCTGCAAAGATGTTCCGATGACGGAGAACCAAACGGTACCGCAGGCCGTCCGATGTTAGATGTGCTCCTGCATGAAGACATCCACAATACCGTAGTCGTGGTGACCCGTTATTTTGGCGGTGTACTTTTAGGAACCGGCGGACTGGTGCGGGCATATCAAAAAGCGACCCGGAGCGGATTGGAGTCCAGCGTTATTATAGAGAAGCAACGTGGCGTTTTTGGAAATATCGTAACCGATTATAATGGGATCGGAAAGATCCAGTATATATTAGCGCAGAACAATATCCCAATCGCAGACAGTATCTATGGAGAAAATGTCAGCATTCAGGTGGTCGTTCCGGCACAACAGCAGGAAAAGTTAGAAAAAGAACTGATCGAGGGTACGAATGGAAAAGCAGAGATCGACTGGGAAAAAGAGGTCATTTTTGCAATTGTTGAAAAAGATTTAAAAATTTTTTAAAAAGTGCTTGACTTTTGGTAAAATCATCATGTATAATACCCATTGTTGACACGACATTGGCCCATCGCCAAATGGTAAGGCAACGGACTCTGACTCCGTCATTTCAAGGTTCGAATCCTTGTGGGCCAGTTTTGAAAGCACCATATGCAGATATGGTGCTTTTTTGCTCTATAGGAAATACCGTATTACATTAAAGCGTGAAAATTTGTATTTCCTATAGAGCAAAAAGCCCTTCGGGCGAAAGAGAGGACAGGCAATGTATCAGATGGATGCGCGTGTGCGCTATAGTGAAGTAGATGAAATGCATAGGATAAAACTGGAGTCCGTTCTGGATTACTTCCAGGACTGCTGTACTTTTCACTCCGAGGATGTCGGAGGCGGTCTCGAATTTTTAAAAGGACAAAAGAGAGCGTGGCTGTTAGCTTCCTGGCAGATCGTCATAAAGGAATATCCGAAGTTGGGAGAGCAGATACGGATCATTGCAAATCCATATGCATTTAAGAATTTTTTCGGACACAGAAATCTGATGCTGCAGGATGAGCATGGAAAAGATTTAGTCTATGCAAATTCTAACTGGATATTTGTAAATACGGAAACCGGAAAACCGGTTCGGATCCCGGACGAGGTTGCAAATGCATATGAGTTGGGGGAACCGTATCCGATGGAATATGCTGCAAGAAAAATCCCGATGCCAAAACATTTAGAAGCGAAAGAGCCGTTTGCGGTACACCGTTTTTGCATTGATTCTAACCATCATGTGAACAACGGCAAATATGTATTGATGGCAGAAGAATTTTTACCGGAGCAGTTTCTTGTGAGCGAGCTGAGGGTAGAATACAGAAAAGCAGCAGTTTTAGGCGATATCATGTATCCGTTTGTGGAAAATACAGAGGAGAAGATCGCGGTGGTGTTAGCGGACAAAGAAAAGAGCCCATATGCGATCATAGAATTTTTCGGAGGAAGAAATGATTAAATTAGGAGAATATCAGGAACTGATTGTTGTAAAAAAAGTAGAGTTTGGAGTATACTTAGCACAGAAACCGGAGGATGAGACACGCGTGCTGCTTCCGGCAAAGCAGGTGCCGCAGGAGGTAAAGATCGGTGATGTGCTGAAAGTGTTTTTATATAAAGACTCCAAAGACCGGCTGATCGCAACAACCAATACACCAAAATTACAACTGGAACAACTGGCAGTCTTAGAAGTGTTAGAAATCGGAAAGATCGGAGCCTTTTTAGACTGGGGCTTAGAAAAAGATCTGTTCTTACCGTTTAAAGAGATGACCAGAAAGGTCGAGCCGGGAGATGAGATCTTAGTCACACTTTATATTGATAAGAGCCGCAGACTCTGTGCGACCATGAAAGGGATCTACGATCTGCTGTCAAAAGAATCTCCTTATAAAGAGGGAGATACGGTACAGGGAAGAGTCTATGAGTTCAGTGATAATTTCGGAACTTTCATAGCCGTAGATGACCGGTACTCAGCCATGATCCCACGTCATGAGGATTGCAGTTTCTTGCGGATCGGTGATATCATAGAAGCGCGTGTGACAAAAGTAAAACCGGATGGAAAGCTGGATCTTACCATGCGCCAGAAAGCATATCTTCAGATGAACCCGGATGCAGAAAAAGTGTTAGAGATCATTGATGAATATGCGGGAGTTCTGCCATTTAACGACAAGGCTTCTCCGGAAGTCATCAAAAGAGAGACCGGACTTAGTAAAAATGCTTTTAAGCGGGCAGTCGGACATCTCTATAAAGAGCATAAGATTGAGATTACCGATAAGGTGATCCGAAAATTATAAATACAAAACAAAAGAAAGAAGGAATTACGATGAAAAAAGTAATCAGTACACAGAACGCTCCGGCAGCGATCGGACCGTACTCACAGGCAATTGAAGTGAAAGGAATGGTATATACTTCCGGTGTGATCCCGGTAAATCCTGCAACCGGAGAGATCCCGGACGGTGCAGAAGCACAGACCAGACAGGCAATGACGAGTCTTTCTAATTTATTAGAAGCAGCAGGAACTTCTATGGATAATGTGGTTAAAACAACAGTATTCATTAAAGAAATGAATGATTTTGGAACGATCAATGAGGTATACAAAGAATTCTTTACTACAGATTTCCCGGCAAGAAGCTGTGTGGAGGTAGCAAGACTTCCAAAAGATGTACTTTTAGAGATTGAAGCCGTAGCCGTAAAATAACAGGAGAACATATGACGACAAATAAAGGCGTAAACCGCACATTTCTCATTACTTTTCTGATCTATGTGGGCGGCAGTTTTTTATGGTCGCTGATAGGAAAACGTTTTGTGGACTCATTTTATGTAGATATTGCTGTTTCACAGCTCCTCGTATGTGTCCCGCCGTTTGTCTATCTGAAAATATCGGGGACGAAGACAGGGGAATTGATCCCCTATAAAAAAATCAGGATTTCCGATGCCCTTTTAGCGGTGGTTATGACGTATCTATTTTACCCGCTGATGCTGGTCATGAATCTGCTGACGATGTTTTTTGTGGACAATACCTCAGCAGAGCTTGCGACAACAATGGGACAGGAGAATCTGTTCCTCAATATCCTGTTTGTGGCATTGCTGCCAGCCTTTGTGGAGGAGTTTGTGTTCCGCGGAGTCTTTTATCAGACCTACCGGAAGAGCAGCATGAAGGCAGCACTGGTGCTCAGCGGACTTCTGTTCGGCTGTATGCACATGAACTTTAACCAGTTCTTATATACCTTTGTCTTTGGCATGATCTTAGTCTTTATGATGGAAGCAACCGGAAGCATTGTGACTTCCATGATCTGTCATTTTTTACTGAATCTGAACGGAGTATTGCTCTCAGGACTCAATGGAAGTATCAGGAATGCGAGCGTGAGTGATGCCGTACAGCAGAGCAGTAATTTAGCAAGCCAGCCAAAGATCTTATTAGCAGGGCTTCTTGTATGGGGAGTGATCGCTGTGTTTACGACCGCAGGCGGCTGTGCCATCTGGGTTCATCTGGCAAGAAAAAATGGAAGACTGGAACTCATCCAAAAGAAGATGAATGAGGCAAAGCGTGAAAGAATCATAACACCGACCCTTGTGATCGGAATGGTATTAGCAGTCGCATTTATGGTAGTCTTTGAGATTTTTTAAGAAAATTAAAGAGTCTGAAATAAAAAATTCTAAAATAAAAAGATTCTAAAACAAAAAAGCAGGAGCTGCGTGAATGCCGACTCCTGCTTTTTTATTCTGTACTAAACAGAAATATCAATGTTGCCGCCAATATGCGGGTTCACTGAACGTTCCATTGCCTGTATCATCGTGTCTCCAAGTTTCTGTGTGACATCAAGCTGTTTTCCTAAGATCGCAACACTGATATCGGAAGGAGATGTACTTGGGGAGATCTGACTCAATGCAATGTTATTAAGAGCTGTTACATCCATACTGGCACCACCTTTCGTCTATTGATAAGTTTATTGTACTTCGGAGGTGTGAAAAGTGCAATAAGTTTTGAAAAATAAAAGAGAAAAACAGAATCCCGAAGGCAGTGAAAGCCAAGAGAAAAATAAGCCTCAAAATAAGATGGAGGTTTTCCGGGAAAGATGATAAAATAGGTTTATGTGATTAGGGTGTTCAAAAGGCGTTTTCAAGTTTTTTGAGTGGCAACTTGCACAAAAGTAGTCCCAGTTTTGTGCAAGTTGCCAGCCCCTAAGTTGTAAGCCGCCTTTTGACATCCTAATCTTTATAGGCAAAATGAAAAAGAAAGAGAGAAAAATATATGCTGTATGATGTAATTATAATAGGAAGTGGTCCGGCAGGTTTGAGTGCTGCGATTTATGCAGAGCGGGCAAAGTTAAAGACACTGGTATTAGAAAAAGCACCAATGAGCGGAGGACAGATCTTAAACACTTATGAAGTAGATAACTATCCGGGAATCCCTGGGGTCGGTGGATTTGATCTTGGAAGTAAATTCCGGGCGCATGCCGATGCCGTAGGATGTCAGTTTGTAACGGCAGAAGTGTTAGAGATTAAAAACGAAGCAGATCATAAGGTCATTGTGACAGATAAGGAAACTTATCAGACAAAGACGATCGTATTAGCCAGTGGTGCGACACACCGGACCTTAGGTGTGCCGGGGGAAGAGGAACTCATGGGAATGGGAGTCTCTTATTGTGCCACCTGTGACGGAGCGTTTTTTAAAGGAAAGACAACGGCAGTAGTCGGAGGCGGAGATGTAGCGTTAGAGGATGCCCTGTTTTTAGCAAGACTCTGTAAAAAAGTGTATCTGATCCACAGAAGAGATGAATTCCGCGGGGCAAAGGTGTTGCAGGAACGGGTAAAGACAAGTGAGAACATCGAAATTCTCTGGGATACGGTTATTGAGCAGATTCAGGGAGAGGATCAGGTTGAGAGTCTTTCCTTATATAATAAGAAGACAGAGGAAAAGCAGGAACTTTCGGTCAACGGAGTATTTATAGCAGTGGGCATCCTGCCGAACACGGAAATGTATCGTGGCGTGGTGGATTTAGATGAAGCCGGTTATGTCATTGCCGGTGAAGATGGCGTGACAAGCTGTGCAGGGATTTTTGCGGCGGGAGATCTGCGTACCAAGCAGCTTCGGCAGGTCATTACAGCGGCTGCCGATGGGGCGAATGTTGTAACTTCTATCGAAAAATATCTGAATGAGCTGTAATTCTTTGTCGGGTTTTGTAAAGGAATAGGGTTGACAGTGTAGAAACGCTTTGATATAATGTTGTACGATAAATGTAATAAATTTGTAACAAAAGGTAAAGACTTATCAATAAATTGGAGGCACACATGAATCGTAACAGATTAAGAATACGAACATGCTGTTTAGCGGCAACAATAATGCTTGCAGGTTCTGGCAGTATGGCAGTTAACGCAGCTCCGGCAGCAGGATTATCCGACGAACTGAGTACAACAATCAGCAGTGTAACAAAAGAATCTACCGTAGCAGGTGGAACTCTTACATTTGCAAAAGCTGTTTCTGACAGCCAGAAAGCTGATGAGAATAAAGAAAATACAGACAATTCTTCCGAGGACAAGAGTGAGAAGGCAGAAAATGAGACTCCGGTTGTAAAATCAGAGTATGCAGATATCGCGATCGCACAGGTGGACAACTATGTAAATGTCCGCAGCACACCGGGCGAGGATGGAGAAGTCTTAGGAAAGCTCTATGACAAATCCGCAGCTACAGTGGAAGGCGAAGAGAACGGATGGTATAAGATCACATCCGGAAGTGTTACCGGTTATGTAAAGAAAGAATTCGTAGTAGTTGGTAACGAAGAGTTAGCAAGAGCCGTTGGAAGAAGAATGGCAAAGGTTAACACAGAGACTTTAAAAGTGCGTACAGATGCATCTACAGACGCACCTGTTTTAGGATTAGTACCGGGCGGAGATGATCTGACCGTTACAGAAGAGAGAGACGGCTGGGTAAAAGTCAGCGTAGAAGAGGGCGAAGGATTTGTATCTACAGATTATGTAAGCCTTTCTACAGAGTTTGTAAAAGCAGAGTCTAAAGCAGAAGAAGAAGCAAGACTTGCAAAAGAAGAGGCTGAAAGAAAAGCAGCAGAGGAAGCAGCGGCAGCAGCAGCCAGAAAAGCATCACAGCAGCAGAGCAGCGCACCGGCAGCAAGCAGTGCTCCGGCAAGAAGCTACGCACCACCTTCAGGCGGTAATGGAGCAGCAGTTGCAAGCTATGCAGGTCAGTTTGTTGGAAACCCATATGTATATGGTGGAACCAGCCTGACAAACGGAGCAGACTGTTCCGGATTCGTAATGAGCGTATATGCAGCATTTGGTGTATCACTTCCTCATTCCTCCAGTGCAATGAGAGGCGTAGGATATGAAGTAAGCCAGGCAGACATGCAGCCGGGTGACATCGTATGTTACAGTGGACACGTTGCAATTTATGTTGGAAACAATACCATCGTACATGCAAGTACACCGGAATCAGGTATCAAGTATACATCTCCGGCAGCATACCGTAGCATTATTACAGTAAGAAGAATTTTCTAAGAGTGAATATTTGAATATTGACAAAGCTGTCATTCTAAGGAATGGCAGCTTTTTTGCTTTATAAGATCAGGGTGTCAAAAGGTGGTTTCGCATTTGTTGATTGGCAGGTTGCACAAAGCCGAGTCTTTTTTGTTCCGTTGTACGAAAATAAGAAAATCTAAGTCTGCCTGAGTCAGGTTGTGATGGAGTGACGTGTACGTCTTAAAC
>ENA-OYVR01000364-OYVR01000364.1-human-gut-metagenome-genome-assembly--contig:-NODE-364-length-11460-cov-3.760894_pt1 | contig 11460 bp, 10 predicted proteins | sample MGYA00244158_ERZ653373 | MGnify/ENA primary metagenome ERZ653373 (study PRJEB26926, sample SAMN06164990) | human gut metagenome | biome: ENVO:00009003; feature: ENVO:2100002; material: ENVO:00002003... | reverse complement strand
CTTATGCGATCGTCGGCAGCGTCAGATGTGTATAAGAGACAGGAGTGAGCACGCCCGTGCGCCCGACGCCGATTTCTATATCAACGAGCTTCGTTGTCTTTTCTTCGGGAGGATATTTGAAAGCCACTGCCCATTTGGGGAACTTCGAGGTACTGCCAAGGCGTTCGCGCTGGGCAAAATCATCGACTTTTATAACCGCGCCGTCGATATCATATTCGAGTCCCGAGCGTATCTCGCCGATGCGCTTGAGCTCTGAAATAACATCGGTTATATTATCGAACCGAGTGTAGAACGGAATGGTATGAAAACCCTGTTCGCGCAGGAAATCAAGCGACTGCTTATGCGAGCTGAGTTCCGCACCCTCTATCTGCTGGACATTGAAAACGAAGATATCAAGTCCCCTGCCTGCGGTCACTTTTGAATCTTTCTGTCTGAGCGAACCTGCGGCGGCGTTGCGCGGGTTTTTAAAGGGCTTTTCGCCGTCGAGCTCCTGTCTAGTGACAAGAGAGGCAAAGACCGACTTGGGCATATACACCTCGCCTCTGACTTCGATGAAAGGCAGCGGCGTTTTTATTTTCAGCGGAATCGAGCGCACGGTGCGCAGGTTTGCGGTAACATCCTCGCCGACATCGCCGTCGCCGCGGGTCGAGCCGCGGGTCAGCACGCCGTTTGTATATTCGAGCGAGACGGAAAGTCCGTCGATCTTCGGCTCGACGACATAGTGAACATCCCGCTCGGTCTCTCTGACCCGGCGGTCGAATTCCTCTATCTCCGCGAAGCTGAACGCATCTTGGAGGCTCTCCATACGCACGCGGTGTTCGACCTTTGAGAACAGATTTTCCGCGCTGCCGCCGACACGCACGGTCGGGGAATCCGGGGTCACGAGATCCGGATATTTATCCTCTATCGCCTTGAGCTCGCGCTGGAGCATATCATATTCGTAGTCCTCTATCTCGGGGTCGTCATCGACATAATATTTTCTGCTGTAATAATTGAGCTTATCTCTGAGCTCCTGCGCGCGTTTTGCGCTCTGCTCTTTGTCGTTCAAAAGGGATTCCTCCTTTTAAGCTTCCTTTTTCTCTGCGGTTATTATACCACAACTTGAATACATCTAACAACAATTTATTTCACTGCCGCTGCGGAATATCTATTGTCACAGCGGTCTGCGGGACAGTGCCGACGACGATATTCTCGGCTATGCAATATTCATCCGAAAAATTCGCCGTGCCCTCGTTACCGCCGAGAAAGACATAGACGGAACATTCGACTTTCAGCATAACTCTGTGGCGGGTCTGGTTTATGCCCGCAGAGATAAATTCGTCAGTTATCTGCGCCTCTGCGCCGCCCGTCATGCGGACGGTTACGGGTATCTCGGGTCCCATACCCGCAAAAACTTCGGAGCCGGTTACAGCGCCGAGCGGTATTTTCACAACAAATTTTGCATTTTCTTCGAGCGCTTCATCAACGGCGCGGACAAAGCGGGACTTGAACAAATTGACGGAGGCGGCGTTGAGGGACATTGAGCCTATTTTTCCGTCGTTCGAGCCGACACTTATAAGAGCGGAGCACTCCTCCGGGTTTTCGGATATAAATTTTTCTATGCTCTCGCCGACCGTGCGCACGGCAAGGCTCTTGGCACGGGTCATGGCGATATTGCGAACCGCCGGGCGAAGCCGCGCATCGACAACGAGTACAAGGCAGACAGCAAGAGTAAAAGCGCACAGAGCCCTGAACGCCCCGCGCGGCAGAGTGCGAATATTGAATCGGCGCATCCGGCGCATAAAAACACCCCCGCAACAGTTTATGCGGGGGCGATGAAATTTGTTATTGTTTTATTTTGAAGCCCTGACAACGGACACGCCGGTATCTATAGATTCGGGACCCGTTGAATTGCCTTTGAGAGCCGCGAGCGCCTGCGCCATGCCGAGATAGCCCATGGTATAGGGATTCTGCACCATGACTGCTTTAAGACTTCCGTCGTTTATCAGCGACTCGATAGTGTTTGAAGTATCGAAGCCGATGCCGATTATCTTCTTGCCGGAATCTTTGATAGCGTTGCCCACGCCGACGGTCGAGCCCTCGTTGGTGCCGTAAAGTCCGACAAGGTCGGAATTGCCGGTTATAAAACCGGTTGCCGCCTCCTGCGAGGATGCGAAATTGCCGTCTTTATATTCGGTAGTGAGCAGAGTAAACTTGCCGTCCTTGGTTATCGCCTCGCGGAAGCCCTTTTCGCGGTTCATGCTCGAATTTGTCGCGGTGTTGACGCCGATTATGCCTATCTTGCCGCTCGTTATGCCCGCGTTTTTGAGCTCTTCGAGCATGGTCTCGCCCGCTATCATACCTGCATTGTAGTTATCGGTCGAGAGAGTTGTGACCGCAGGCTCGTTTGCGGGAGAATCGACATAGATTATCTTGACTCCCTTGTCCTTTGCGTTTTTGACAGTCTGCGAAATTGCCGAGGGGTCGTTTGCGGCGAGCATTATCAGGCTCGCGCCGTCGGCTATGGCGTTGTTGACCGCCTCGATCTGCTTGGCGTTGTCTTTGACATCGGGGGCATCCCACTTATAAGTGATGCCGAGCTGCTTTGCCATATCCGACGCGCCCTTGTCGACCGAGACCCAGTGCTGATCCATCTTGTCGATAGTGATGAGATATACTTTGTACTTGGCGTTGGCGGCGCTCTCGGTCATGCCCTGCGCCGTGTTGTTACCCTCGCCGCTTCTGCTGCATGCCGCAAAGGCGGTCAGAATCAGCAGCGCCGACATAATAACTGCGAGTATCTTTTTCATACTGTCCTCCGTTTATTCTCTTTTTTCTCTGCCGCAGCCGAGCTTGAGCCCTTTGGCGGCATTTGTGTTGAGCCGCTTGCCTCCGTGGACGATTCTGTCTATAAGCACGGAGATTATGACGACTATGCCGATGACTATATTGCGAAGCGCGAGAGGCGCGCCTGCGAACTGGAGACCGTTATTGAGCACGCCCCAGATAAACGCGCCTATGACGGTGCCGAGGAGCATACCCTGTCCGCCCATGGTGCTGACTCCGCCGATAACGGACGCGGCGACGGCGTTGAGCTCATAGTTAGAGCCCGCGTCCATGCTGCCCATGCCGCTCTGCGCGGTGAGTATCAGGCCGACAACGCCGGCGAGGAAAGAAGAAATGACATAAACTTTCGTCTGCGCCGCGGCGACGTTTACTCCGGACAGGCGCGCCGCCTCATAGTTCGAGCCGAGGGCATAGACATGCCTGCCGAGTGCCGTCTTTGAAAGAATGAACGCGAAGAAAGCGAAGAGCACTATCGCTATCCAGATCGGGGTATATATCCCGAGGAAGCGGCCGTAATAGAAGAAATTCTTGAAGGCGTCGGAATATATGCCGTTGGTGTTCATGTTGCCGTTGACTATCTGCGCGACACCGCGGGCGATTATCATAGTACCGAGGGTGGCTATGAACGCCGGTAGCTTTGCAACAGAGATAAGAAGTCCGTTTACAAGACCGATTGCAAGACAGCAAACAATAGTTATGAGCACGGTTAAAATCGGGTTCATATTGAATTTTGTCATCAGCGTCGCGCTTATCATGCACGACATTCCCGCGACCGAGCCTATTGAGAGGTCGATTCCGGCAGTTATGAGGACGAACGACTGGCCGACGCCGATTATCAATATCGGCGCCACCTGGCGCAGAAGGTTCGTTATATTGGTTGCGGAGAAGAACAGCGGATTTATCAGCGCAAAGACGATTATCATAACTATCAGCGCCGCAAAGACCGAGAGCACCTGTCCCATTCCCCTTGCGGAAAGTATTTTTTTGAACATTCAGCTCACCTCCGTGCGGAACTTTGTTGCAAGCTCCATTATTTTTTCCTGCGTGGCCTCATCGCGGCTGAGTTCGCCCGTGATGCGCCCGGAACACATGACGATTATCCTGTCGCTCATGCCGAGCACCTCGGGCAGCTCAGACGAGACGAACATAACGCCGATGCCGCTCCTTTTGAGCTTGTTCATCAGGTTATATATCTCGACCTTGGCGGCGACATCGATGCCGCGCGTCGGCTCGTCGAAAATTATTACTTTAGCGTCGCGCATGAGCCATTTGCCGACGACTATCTTCTGCTGGTTGCCGCCCGAAAGATTTTTGACCTCGCTTTTTATTGACGGCGTTTTTATTTTCAGCTCTTTCACGGCGCGATTCGCCATATCCCGCTCGCGCTTTGCGTTGAGCACTCCGACGGGGTTCGAGAGCGTATCGAGATTCGCTATCGCGATATTCTCGCTGACATCAAGTTCAACCAAAAGACCGTCCTTTTTCCTGTCCTCCGGCGCGCAGACTATACCGGCTTTGACGGCGTCGCGCGGACTTTTGAGCTTCACGCTCTTGTCGTAGACGACAACTTCGCCCGCCGTTATTTTATCCGCGCCGAACAGCGCCCTAACGAGTTCCGTGCGCCCCGCGCCGACAAGACCCGCGAAGCCGAGTATCTCGCCGGAATAGAGATCGAACGAGATATTCTGAACCTCGGAGGTGGATATTCCCTTGACCTCCATGATTTTTTTGCCGCGTTCGGTCTGCTCGCGCGGATATTTTTCGGTTATCTCACGCCCGACCATGAGGGCGATTATCTCGCCAATTGAAAGATCTTTGAAATCGGCGGTCTTTATATATTTTCCGTCGCGCATTACAGTGACTCTGTCGACGATATTTTCAAGCTCTTCAAGGCGGTGAGAGATATAAATTATGCCCTTGCCCATATTTTTGAGCTCGTTTATTATTCTGAAAAGCTCCTGTGTCTCGCGCTCGGTCAGCGCCGAGCTCGGCTCGTCCATGATTATAATATCGGCGTTTGTCGAGAGAGCCTTTGCAATCTCGACCATCTGCTGTTTTGACACGGAGAGCTTTCCGACTTCGGTATCGGGCTCGATATTGAGGCTCAGCTCTTTGAGAAGCTTTGACGCGCGGGTGTTCTGCTCTTTGAAATCGACCATGCCGCCCTTTTTGAGCTCCCTGCCGAGAAAGATGTTCTCCGCCACGGTCAGGTGGCGGCACATATTGAGCTCCTGATGAATAACGGCGATGCCGAGTTCAGACGCCTGGGCGACGGTAGAATACTCCTGCGTTTTGCCGCGTATCTTCACTTCGCCCTCGTCTTTTTGATATATTCCGCCGATTATTTTCATCAGCGTGGATTTTCCCGCTCCGTTTTCGCCGAGCAGTGCATGCACCTCGCCCGCCCGAAGCTCGAAATCGACTTTGTCGAGTGCGACGACTCCGGGAAAGAACTTTGATATTCCCTTCATCTGCACAAGATATTCTTCCATTTTTCTTCCTCCCGTGCGGATTTGAAATCCGCAAATAAGGTAAAGTCGGTGTTTATTGTTGCCTGTGCGAGCGCAATTATTAAGGCGGGCGCAAAATTTTCAGAATAATTAAATTGTCATAAATTGAGAGCAAATATAACGACAAAAATATAGATTATGGCGCTTTATATACTTGTCTGCCGGCAAAAAGAGTGGTATAATAATTATGTCTGTAAAACCAGCCATACTATTTCCGTCTGGAGGTAAAAATATGTCATACGATGTAGCAATTATCGGTGCAGGCGTCAGCGGCGCAATGGTCGCGAGAGAGCTGAGCCGATATAACATCAAAGTCGCATTGGTTGAAAAATGCAGCGACATGGCGATGGGCACAACAAAGGCCAACAGCGCCATTGTCCACGCAGGCTTCGACGCAATGCCCGGCACCCTCAAAGCGAGGCTCAATGTTGAGGGCACTGCCGCAATGCCCGGTCTGTGCGAGACGCTCCATGTCCCGTTCAAGCCCATCGGCTCATATGTCGTTGCTTTCTCGAACGAGGAAGTTGAGACTCTTGAAGAGCTCAAGGCAAGAGGCGAAGAGAACGGAGTTCCCGGACTCGAGATTCTCGACAAAGAGGCTATTCACCGCGAAGAGCCGAACCTCAGCGACGAGGCAGTCGCCGCGCTCTACGCTCCGACCGCCGGAATCGTCTGCCCCTATGAGCTGACGATAGCGGCAGTTGAGAACGCAGTCATGAACGGTGTCGAGTTCTTCCGCAATTTTGATGTTACGGCTATTGAAAAGAACGCGCAGGGCAACTTCGTCCTCAAGTCCGACGCAGGCGAGATCGAAGCCGAATATGTCGTCAACGCCGCCGGCGTTTTCTGCGACAAGGTAGCTTCTCTCATCGGCGATGATTCAATAACCATTATTCCCCGTAAGGGCGAATATATGCTCATGGACAGAGCAGTCGGCGACAAGGTAAAGCACACGATATTCCAGTGTCCCTCAAAGATGGGCAAGGGTGTTCTTGTCACCCCGACCGTTGACGGCAATCTGCTCGTCGGTCCGAGCGCAGTCGATATAGACGAAAAGGATGACTGCTCGACCACCGCAGACGGCACAAACGGCGTTTTCAAGACCGCTCTGAGATCAGTCCCGTCGCTCTCGACCCGCGACGTCATCACTTCGTTTGCAGGCATCCGCGCCCACAGCACTGGCGACGATTTCATCATTGCCCCCAGCGAGAAGGACGCAAAGTTCATAAATGTCGCCGGCATCGAGTCGCCCGGTCTTTCCTCCGCTCCCGCTATCGGTCTTTATGTCTGCGACATGATTCTGCAGGACAAGGGCAAAGTCAGCGAGAAGGCGGACTTCATCCCCGGCAGACCCGCTCCCGTGCGTTTCCGCCACATGAGCGCGGAAGAGCGCAAGGCACTTGTTGAAAAGAACAGCGCATACGGCAGAGTTATCTGCCGCTGCGAGACTATAACCGAGGGCGAGATCCTCGACGCTATCCACGCGCCCGCAGGCGCCATCGACGTTGACGGCGTAAAGCGCCGCACGAGAGCCGGAATGGGTCGCTGCCAGGGCGGCTTCTGCGGCTCGAAGGTAGTCGAGATACTTGCAAGAGAGCTTGGTCAGGAGCTTGATGAAATCACAAAATGCGGCGGAGAGTCAAAGATCCTCTTCGGCAGGACTAAGTGATCTGCGAACTTTCGCAGCATGAAAGGATGAATACTAATGCTTAAATATGATCTTGCCGTTATCGGCGGAGGTCCCGCAGGCATGGCCGCTGCGCTCAAGGCGCGCGAAAGCGGCGTCGAAAAGATAATCATACTCGAGCGCGCAGAGACTCTCGGCGGTATCCTTGAGCAGTGCATACATACCGGCTTCGGTCTGCACTACTTCGGCGAGGAGCTTTCGGGTCCCGAATACGCCGCGCGTTTCATCGAGCTTGTTGAGGACACCGACATTGTCGTAAAGACAGACACGATGGTGCTCTCCATTTCCGACGACAACGTCGTCACCGCAGTCAACAAAGAGGACGGTCTTATCGAGATCGACGCTACCGCAGTTATCCTTGCAATGGGCTGCCGCGAGCGTCCGAGAGGTGCGCTCAACATCGCGGGCACCCGCTGCGCCGGAGTTCTCTCCGCAGGCACTGCGCAGAAATATGTCAACATTGACGGCTATATGCCCGGCAAAGAAGTCGTTATCCTCGGCTCGGGCGATATCGGTCTCATCATGGCGCGCCGCATGACCCTTGAGGGTGCGCACGTCAAGATGGTCTGCGAGCTCATGCCCTATTCGAGCGGACTGACGAGAAACATCGTCCAGTGCCTCAACGACTTCGACATCCCGCTCAAATTGAGCACCACGGTTATCGACATTCACGGCAAGGAGCGCCTTGAGGGCGTCACCATTGCAAAGGTCGACGAGAACCGCCGCCCGATTCCCGGCACGGAGGAATATGTCCCCTGCGACACGCTCATGCTTTCCGTCGGTCTTATCCCCGAGAACGAGCTGAGCAAGAACATGGGCATAGAATTTGACCGCGTCACCGGCGGCCCGATAGTCGACGAATACAGAGAGACCACCCACCCCGGCGTTTTCGCCTGCGGCAACGTGCTGCATGTTCACGACCTTGTTGACTTCGTTACCCTTGAGAGCCAGACGGCCGGCGAGGGCGCAGCGAGATACATAAAGAACGGTGGAAACAAGGAGAAGAAATACGTCAAGACCAGAGGCATCAACGGCGTGCGCTACATCGTACCGCAGAAGATAGCCCTCGGCGAGGACGAGGATGTCAAGCTCTTCTTCAGAGTCGGCGACGTTCACAAAAATGCCAAGGTCGTTGTCACCTACAACGGCGAGACGCTCATCAGTAAGAAGCGCCCGAGACTCGCTCCCGGCGAGATGGAGAACGTCATCATCAAGAGCGATATGCTCAAGAACTTTGATGAGAACGGCATAATCGAAATTCAGGTGGAGGAATAATCATGGTAAAAGATATTGTTTGTGTCGCCTGCCCCATGGGCTGCCAGATCTCCGTTGAGCTCAACGACGACGGAGAGATCCTCAGCGTTACCGGCAACACCTGCAAGCGCGGCGACGCCTATGCGAGAACCGAGTGCACCCACCCCGAGAGAAGTCTGACGACAACTGTCAAGGTCAGCGGCGGCGTTCACCCCGTTGTTCCCGTCAAGTCCGCAAAGGCTGTTCCGAAGGACAAGGTCAAGGACTGCGTCAAGGAGATAGCAAAGCTTGAGATCAAGGCTCCGGTCAAGATCGGCGATGTTGTCTGTGCGAACATACTCGGCACCGGCGTTGATATCGTTGCAACGAACATCTGCCCCGAGGCGTAAAAGACATAGAAAATAAATCGAGCATCCGCAGAACGAAAATTTCTGCGGATGCTTTTTTGCGGATGTTTTTAAAATTATATGCTGTCAGCTTTTGAAATAGCTTTCAAGGACATCGGACGGATGCTGCCCTCCCGCGAGCTTTTCGAGCACAGCATCGGAATAAATATAAGACCTTTTCGCCGACTTTTCAGAATCGAGGGCAATTTCATTGCCGCTGATTTCAAAATAATATTTATCCCTGCCGTTGTCGTCGCTGAGAACAAGGCGGTTGTCCTTTTCTTCGTAAGTGCCGGTCGAGCAGTCGCTCATGCCGCTCCTGTACATGGAATAACTGCCGTCCGCGGGCGACAGGACGATTTCGACATAGTCTTTTTGACCGTCGTGCTCGTTCTTGCCGATGTAAGTTATAACATCGGTACGGATAGACTCGGGCGTGAAAAGAGCCTTATTTTTTAAGCACTTATCAGTCTTTTCGGAATCCGCCGAATAGCAGAACTCCCGCACGGAATCGGACTTTTTGACGAGAAATTCGAGACCGTCTTTTTGTTTTTTGAATGTAAATTTGCTCTGCGAGCCGGAATTTTTCGCGGTAAGTATCAGATATTCGTCATTTTCTTCATAAGTGCCGCTCAGAGCGGCTGAGAACCGATATGACTGCATGAAATTGAACGTCTTGTCCTTTCTGTTGAGCACAAGACCTGCATAGTCGTTATCCGACTTGCAGCCGAAGGACGCCACGCCGTTTTCGTCGACAGAGACTCTGACTATATCCGCAGAGCCGTCCGCGCTGTTTCCTGGGAAAAAGTGCGCCAAGAGTGCCGCGCACACGGCGACAACAGCAACAACGCCTATGCAGATAATGCGTTTGGCCGAGCTTTTCATACTGCATCTCCTCTCATGTTAAAATAAAAAATACCGCAGAGAGCCTGCGGTACTTTAAATTACTCCTCGAACAAATCGAGTATCATCTCTTTCGGGCGCGCTCCGACGGCGCGGTTGACCAACTCGCCGTCCTCAAACACGAGCAGAGTGGGTATACTCATAACATCGAACTTTGACGCGAGTTCCGGCTCTTCGTCGACATTGACCTTTCCGACCTTTTTGTCGGGATTCTCGGCGGCTATCTCGTCAACTATCGGCGAGACCATGCGGCACGGACCGCACCACGACGCCCAAAAATCGAGCAGGACGGGTTTATCGCTCTGAAGTACTTCTTTATCAAAATTATCTTTTGTAACAGTTATAACTGACATTTCATATTCTTCCTTTCTCTTCACTTCGCCGGATATCTTCCGGCATTATTTAGAATAACAGATTTTCAAAAAATATTCAAGCAAAGTGATGATTCGTTCACACAAGTTTAAAATATTGGGTGTATTATATAACCTGTGAAAGGTCGATCAATTGACTTTCAATGTGTATTCTGTTAATATCAGTATATAATAAGATCATCTTACGGGAGGTCATAAAATGAGAAATGTTATAAGGATAAACGACGGCTGGCTCTTCACGCTCGACGGGAAGACCGAGACCGTCAATCTGCCGCACACATGGAACGCCTTTGACGGTCAGGACGGCACAAACGGATATCTTCGCACAAAGGCGACATATTCCAAAGAGCTGCCGAAATCGGACAAGAAAACGTTCCTCGAATGCCGAGGAGTCAACTCAAAGGCGGAAGTCAGAGTCAACAACGAGCTTGTCGCAGTCCACGAGGGCGGATATTCCGCATTCAGAGTCGATATCTCCGACTACATCAGATACGGCTGCCGCGTTGACATAACCGCCGACAACTCGCCGGACGAGTCCGTTTACCCGACGATGGCGGACTTCACATTCTACGGCGGCGTTTATCGCGATGTCAATCTTATCGAAGTCCCAGACTGCAGATTCACCATGAACGACTACGGCTCGGACGGAATATACATCACCCCGCGCCGCGTCGGCGAGGACGGCTGGGAGCTGAGCATAAAGGCGCTTATTGACAACGCCGACTGCTCGCACAAGGCTCGCTTCACGCTCATCGACGCCGACGGCAACGAGAAGGCTTCAACAATAGCGGATCTTCGCCCGATAATCAGCGCGAAGCTGCCCGTTGAAGACCCGGTGCTCTGGAACGGCAGGAAGAATCCGTATCTCTACACCGTCAGATGCGAGATTTTTGACAGCACAACAGAAGAAGTCACGGACAACATCGACATCAGAACCGGACTCAGAGAATATCATATCGACAGCCACAAGGGCTTCTTCTTAAACGGCGAGCACATCAAGCTCCAGGGCGTCTCCCGTCACCAGGACAGAGAGAACATGGGCAACGCCATAACAGAGAAGCAGCACGCGGAGGATGTCAAGATAATCCTCGATGTCGGCGCGAATTCGGTGCGCCTCGCCCACTATCAGCAGAACAGCTATTTCTATGATCTCTGCGACGAGAGCGGACTGCTCGTCTGGGCAGAAGTGCCGGTTATCTCCCGTTTCAGCCCCAAGCGCAACGAAAACGCGGAGCAGCAGCTCGTTGAGCTCATCAAGCAGAACTACAACCACCCGTCGATATTCTGCTGGGGCATCGAGAACGAAATCACAATAGCCGGAAGCGCAAGCAAGAAGCTTATAACATTCCTCAAGCATATGCACAAGGTCGCAAGACACTTTGACCCGACGAGATACACGACATGCGCCCAGCTGACCATGTGCCCGGTGAACTCACCGCTCAACCACATCACCGATATCATCGGCTACAACCACTACTACGGCCTGTCTCTTATACACATCTCCGAGCCCACGAGACTAGCGC
>ENA-OYVR01000352-OYVR01000352.1-human-gut-metagenome-genome-assembly--contig:-NODE-352-length-11600-cov-10.288956_pt1 | contig 11600 bp, 10 predicted proteins | sample MGYA00244158_ERZ653373 | MGnify/ENA primary metagenome ERZ653373 (study PRJEB26926, sample SAMN06164990) | human gut metagenome | biome: ENVO:00009003; feature: ENVO:2100002; material: ENVO:00002003... | reverse complement strand
TCTATCCTTCCATCCCATCTGGATATGATCGCCCTCGCTCTCTCCATGTCCATACAGATCTGGCAGGAGCACATTATACCCCATATCGTGATTATAGAGATAGGCGATGTGCAGCATTCCCTCGGAGCGCACCTGATAGCCATGCACCACCACGGCTGTCTTTTCCGTAGTCTTCGGTGCATAGAGATAGATGGCATGTGCCTTGTAGCCCGACGGCATCGTGACAAAGGTATCCTTCACGCAATGGTGCTGATACACAGAGTCCATCCAGCCAATCATCCAGGGGCACTCGTTTTTCATTCTGTTCTTCCAATGCTCAGCCGTCATTCTCTCCTCCTTCGGATAGTTGAGCGAATAATTGAGCATATAGTTGCTGGCACCATACAGTCCCAGCATCACGAGCACCACCAGGCCCAGAGCCGAAGCGATGCCTATCTTTCTTATCTTTTTCTGTTTCATCTTCATTCTTATTGCCATTACAAATATCTATTATAGAGTTTCCGCTGCAAAATTAAGGAAAAAGATGGAGATGGCAAAGAAACAGAGGAAAAAATCCTGTTAAATTGAAACTATAATCTGCTCTTTTCTGCATTACCAGCACCCGTACCCTTATACTTGCTCTTGGTGGCATTGAAGTTATAAGTTACATTGACCAAGAACATGCGGGTATTATCTATACCGGTTCTGGTGAAGTGCGCATACGAATTATTATATTTCCAACTCTCATTCTGACCATGAAGCAAATCCTCTGCTTCCAATCTTACAACCAGTCGGTTGTTCAGGAACGACTTGGAAATAGACGCATCCAGGGAATTCCATGCATAGTTGACACCCAATTCGCTATAATTACGCGACTGGTAAGCGTATTCCAATCGAGCCTTCCAATGATGTGGCAATACCCAGGTATTCTCCAAATCCAGATAGAGAGAAGGACGGTTGGCATTATAGTCGCTGACGTATTTGCTGGCATCAAAGAACTGATTGACCAGACCTACCGTATAGTCAAGATGCCATAAGCCTATCACCGGAGTAGCCTCAAGATAGAACTTCAGGTTCTGAATCTTATCTACATTCTCGTAATATGACAGGGCTATATCCTTATTGCCCTGGAAAGGTTTCATCATATATACCGAGGCATTCTTGTTGTAGATATATTCAGCAGAGAAACTCAGCCAGGAATATTGCGCATCCCATTCCAGATGATAGGCATCCGTTGGTCGCAAGTTCGGATTGCCGCTTTCATAGGAATGACGACTCGTATATCGGGTATAACCGGAAAGACGGAAGTAACTTGGTCGATAGGTCTTCGCCGTAAAACTCAACGAAGAATGCCACTTGCCCTTGTCATATCCCAAGGATACATTAGGAAATACATTATCATACTTTCTGCTCATATCCGGGTTGAGCACTCCCTCGGCATAATAGTCTGATTTCACATGCTCATATCTCACACCGGCATTCAGAGAATAATCTCCCAACGACCATGCAGCCTCAGCAAAAGCGGCTATGTTCTGTTCCTTGATTCTGGAATTATTGGATGCAGCCACACCACCCTCGTTCTGGTTGTTGGTATGACTATCAGAATTTGTGTATTCCGAACCAAAGTCTATGTTCAACTGGTCGGTCAAAGGATAAGAAACAACCAATTTACCAGCAAGCAACTTTCCTTTGGTATGACTATCTGAACATACAATCTGGTCGCCCAACTCAGAACTGGTTTCTGTGGCTTTCTGTATCTGGTCTTTCGTCCGCCACATAGCAGATGCATTCAGGTCTATACTCCACTTGCCTATCTTACCATTATAATAAAAGTCAGCCTGATGCATAGGAGTCTGCTTGGAATCAGACTCATCGTTGAGATAATTTACATCTCCCTGGTGAACTCCATCCTGAAAGATGGAATAGTTCTGCCTAACAGTAAAATACTTAGTATTGCCAGAACCAAACTTATATTTCAGACCGATGGTATGATTTTCGTTGAATTCATAATTGAAACCCAGATTGGCATCAGGTCCATAATTTCTAGCATCTATGCGCCCTACTGATTTTTGATATATCTGATGCTGATTTCCATTGATATATTCATCCAATCCCAACTTATCATAGAAATACGAATCTGACCACATCAATCCACCGAATACATCCAGTCCACCCACACGGTAATTGAGATTAGCCTGCTCTTGCCAGGCATTCTTCATGGCAAAACCATATTTTGCCTGGAAATTACCACTCCATCCATAACCTTGCTTCTTGACCGTAGTAATACGAATCACCGAATTGACCTGGGCATCATACTGCGCACCAGGAGTCGTGATAACCGTCACGTTCTTCACATCCTTTGAAGATATGGTTTGCAATTCATTTTTGTCGGTCAGCTTTCTGCCATTGACATAAATCTCCGGTGTGCCTTTTCCAAACACCGAACAGTTTCCATCCTTATCCACACGCACTCTTGGAACCTGCTTCAACAAGTCGGCAACCATACCCGCATCACTCAGTATCGTACCCTGCACCTGGGTCTGGAATCCCTCGCGAGTCAGTTTGGTCTTTGGGCGAACCGCCTTCACAATCACCTTCTGCAGGTTCATTGTTGCCTCCTTCAGAGTAATTGAACCTATCTTACCTGTATTATAAGTATCAACAGCGGTATGATAGCCCACGCAACTTACTCTTACTATCGCCTTTCTGGCTCCGCAGGGAATCACGAACTGGCCGTTCTCATTCGTCACACCGCCATTTATCAATGAAGAATCACGAACATTCAGCAGGGCTACATTGGCGAAATCTACAGGGCGATGATGCGCATCTACAATGCGACCTATCATCTTGGTGGGAGTCTTCTGCGTACACTCCACAAAGATGTTTTCGCCATCTATCGTCATCTTCATCGGATAGAAGCCCATGATCTGGCGGATGGCATCCGGAGCTGTTCGCTTCACGATACTTGTGGTAACCGTGAAATCTTCCAGTTCATCATACATAAAGTTGATACGATAATCCTTGGTGCTCTTGGCAAGGATGGTGAGTGCTTCTGACATAGAAGTGTTGCGGAAGCTGCGGGTGATGCGTTGGGCATAGATGGTCTGAAGAGAAAGGCTCATCAAACCTGCCAGCAGCATGATATATCTTAATCTTTTCATCTTATTCCACGATTAAAGTTTGACCTTCATAACGAATATTCACTTTCTCGAAATGATTCAACAGTTCGATGATATCATCCAGACTCATGTTCTTCTCCAGTTGCAGGAAGAGACGGATATGGCGAGCCGACTCGTTCTGATAAGTTACCTGGAGATGGAAATGCCCGGCAATAGGAGTAAGGATATTCTGAAGCTCAGCGTTTTCGTAAACCAATGGGAGCTGGGCAAGACTTGCAGAATCTGTCTTTTCTTCTATGTTGGATTTCTGAGGAGCAGAAACCTGCTGGATAGAATCCTTTTGGGATGCCACGAGTTCGGTATTGCTGTTATCTGATGGCTGATGAGAACGGGTTACCAGATGAATGGCTGCAAAGGTGATGCCGGAGACAAAAAGGACGGCTGCAACGGCAGCCACCTTTCTCATCGGACTCCAGAGAGGAAGCTGCTTGGCTGTTTGCTTGGTTTCTGCATTCTGCTTCGTCTCATCTTTCTGCTGCTTTTCTTCTTTCAGCTTCATCTCATCTTTCAGCTTCTCCCATTCTGCATCAATCGAAGGCATCTTCATCTTTTCCTTCGACTTGGCGAAATCCAGAGACTGTCGGGTCTCTACCTGCAGCTGATAGAGTTCGTTCACTTCCTCATCGCCCAGAAGTTCATCCTTCTGGGTTTCGGAATACTTTTCGGGATGCTCCAGGAGATCGAGGAGCATATCCCATTTCTGAGAATCCATCTTCTGAGGATTTATGTCAGATAATTCATGTTTCATTTTCTTTCCTTTCTTCATTTTAGGGTTATTGTTTTCCTTTCAACTTTTCTCTGAGCGTTCGCAAACCTTTTACGATATGCTTGTTCACTGCCGAGACGCTGATGCCCAGCTCCTCCGCCGTATCCTTATACGACATTCCTTCCCGATAGCACAATCGGATGACGGAAGCAGTCTGGTCGGTCAGGTCATGGTCAATGCAATCCACCGCAGCCTGCCATCGCTCTTCCAGACGAGAAGGTTCTTCCTCCGTCAATTTCTCTTCCGAGAGAGGGAGAAGCCGTTTCAGTCTTTCATCTCTCTTCTTTCTGGCTATAAGATTGATGCAGGCATTCTTCACGCTCCGCATCAGGTAAGCCCGGTCTGGAACCAGCTGTTTATCCCACAATCTGGAGAACACGTCGCTCACCACATCCCTCGCCTCCTCATTATCATGGAGCAAGGCAAAGGCGAAGCGATACATCTGCTCGTAATGGTCGTGGAACAGCCGTTCCATCCGCTGTTCATTTTCTTCTGTCATCACGTCATTTTCTTCTTGTTTCTACTCTTATATACAAGCTTTCCTGAAATCAATTACCCCTAAAATGAAGAAATTTTCTACTTTCTTTGGAAAAAACGATGCAAAGGTAATCCTAATTTCATTATAAGACTAATAAATAATAGTTAAAAAACATATCTACTCTTCATTTTTAAGTTAATTTATAAACAACTTAAAGAAGATTGTATTATCTTTGCAACGAAATAACTTAAAAGTTAAGCTTATGGAACAGAAGTACAACATAGAGCTTATAGAAGAGTATGAAGATATAAACTTCTATAGTATTCATCTTGAAGGAGAAGAACTCTCTGAATTTGAAAATTTCTTTGAGAAATTTCCAGAAGGATGTTCTTACGATGAAGAAATAGATGTCGTCATTTCATGGTTGGACAAAATCTCCGAACGAGGAGCTTTGGAACGTTATTTCCGTCCGGAAGGCCACTATGGAGATGGTGTTGGAGTTATCCCAATAGATATTGGTAACAAGATTCGACTCTACTGTATCAGATTATCTAACAAAATTCTGATTTTCGGAAACGGAGGAGTCAAAGATGCTAAAAGTTGGCAACAAAGTACAACACTAGCTCCCTATGTAAAACTCTTGATAGATACAAGTCGTTTCATTCAATCGAGAATTAAAGATGGAACAATTGTATTAGTTGACAAAGAAATAATTGGAAATTTAAACTTTACAAGAAATGAAAAGAAGTAAGATTTTAGAAGAACGCCGCAAACATGTTGATCCTGAGATTCGCAAGTCTGTAGATTTGTCTTTCCAAATCGTAGATAGGATACATGACATTCTGGTTTCTAAAGGGATGAAGCAGAAAGACCTAGCCCTTCTACTCGGAAAACGGGAAGCGGAAATAAGCAAATGGATGCGGGGAACACATAATTTTACAATAGACACTCTTGTATCTATTGAGGATGCTCTCCAAGCTCCGATATTAAATGTAGTTCATCAGGATTTAGAAATATGTGTATAAAATTTTAACCGGTCAAGCAAAGAGCAAAACAATAAGGTTTTGCCTTCGCTTGAGCGATTGTCATATATTCATTGTTGTATTGAGAGGGAAATCTATTTAATCGGCTCTGCATGGATACAATAGTAACTCTTCAAAGGATTTTCCTTATTCTTTTTCAAGATTAAAGCAACTAAACATCCCTCATAATCAGAGTTCCATTGCGCAGGCGTATAGCCCTTCCAATACATCACAAGGTCTGCATCAGATGGCAAAGCCTTGAAACGATTGCGGTACTTCTCTCTGTTCGAATCATCTACCACAACACCCTTACCATACTGACCATAATACATATCCATCAGCTCAACCAACATCCTCTTTTGCTCTGACAACACAGCCTCATGCTTCTTCATGCTTTCCGGATCCTCAGAATCCAACAGCACCCCTGATACAATGTATTTCAGCTCAGAATATGGCTTTTCTGGAAAATCAGGAGAATAACGAGGAGAGACTATCCGGAACCGCTTGCTCTCGTCGAAGATGCAATACAAATCATAGTCTTCATTAGATGGATTCAGCAAATCAGAAGAGCCGAAATCGTAACCCATGAAACCAGTATTATAGATATTGAGATAGATGCCGGAAGAATAAACCACACGTCCACCCTTATAGCCATCAGCAACAATCAATGTTCTATCTTCCTCCGTCATAGAAGTATTACGGCTGATCTGAAAAAGATAAGTGCTAAGGTTGATTGACACAGCATAACAATTGTTCTCATTTCTGAGACTCACTACCCTATCTGGCATTCCCTTACATGACCATACAATGGAATCATAATAATGATAATAAGGGTTAGCTGATGAGTTATTGTTCAGATAATCTGTCAAATCCAAACTCAAAAGTCGGAATGACTGAAATTTACTATGTCCATCACCCATTCCATGCGCATCCTTAGAATTGGCATATACACACCGAATATAATAACGGCAATCATCCGGTACTTTTTCAGTTTCATTTGGCTTGTCTTCTTCATCACTCTTATCAATAGTATAAGTATTCTGCACATCAATCAGTTCTAATGAAGATAAACGCTGATATACCACCAAGCCATAAATGGCTTTTTTCTGATTGTCAGCTACTGTCACCGAACCAATCTTCTCCATCACATATAGGTAAGCTTCATCTTCATGAAACTTCACATCCAGGATTTGCATATAATCATCCACCTTACCTGCCTTATTCGTTTTGATGACAATGCCCGTCGCATCATCATACGACCAATCCTGCTTCTTGAAACAGAATGTACGTGCATCTTCATCACGATAATAAGTCATCAACTGATTCTCTGATAAGAATTCATAGACCTTCGGACTATAATCCTTGATGCCTTCACGATAATCAGTTGTTGCAAGTTTACCGTTTTCCTTCATCTGATAGATGCCGACAGGTTGCCAGCCATAACTTACAAGCCAAGAATTCAGAACATTCCTATCTATATCACAGACAGGAGCCTTTCCATCTAAGATGCAATACCCGTCCTGATTTAAAACAAATGACTGGTTGAACAGTTCCTTGTCATTCCAAGGAAGGCTGTCCAACTTATCATCATCACTACTACAGCCAGTTAGCATACAGATGCCAACCACCATGAATATCATCCATAAACAACGTTTCATATACTTTCTGTTTTTTTATTTTACAATCTGTTCTTTTCTGTATTACCGGCACCCGTACCCTTATACTTGCTTCTACTAACATTAAACTTATAGCTAAATGAACACATGATCATTCGGGTATCGGTATATTTTCTGGTATAGATATCGCTGGTACCATATACCAATCTTGTGGAATTGCGCATCGTCGCAAAGAGGTCATTGCCCGCCAAAGTGACATTCAGGCGGTCGTGAAGAAAACTTCTACGCAAAGAGACGTCCACTCCTCCTTGTGCCATATAAAGCGGAAGCGCAGAATGGCCCTGCGTGTTCCAACTCATATCAAGATTAAGCGTCCAACCGCATGGTAGCGAAAAGGCATTATTAAAAGAGCCGATGAATATCGGCTTACTGTAAGCCTTACCACCAATGGTCAGGAACTGCTTTCTCATACCAGCATCCAACGTAGGATGCCACCATCCTATCGTCGGCGATGCCGTCAGTCCCACGTAACAAACCTGAGTATGATTCAAATTACGAAAGGTGTACATACTGATTAACTCATTGTCATGATACGGTTCTATCACCTGATAGCAAGGATCTACAAGATAACGCCAGTTGGCAAAAAACTGGAACCATTTATATCCCAGATTAATCCCTATACCATGTTCGAAGGTTGACTTGAGCAATGGATTTCCACCCTGATAATAATAGCGACTATTATATTGCACATTACTACTTAACTGACTATAGGAAGGACGACTTACCGTCACCTTATAAACCATATTCATTTTCACATTCCCGACAGGAAAGGTCAAGGACACATTCGGAAAGAAATGGTCGTACTTACGACTCTGGTCGGGTACGAAATAATCCTTATTTTCCTCGCTCCAATAATCACCACCTGTATTATAGTAATTGGAAGAAACATGTTCGTATCTGAGGCCAGCATTCAGTTCTACCTTGTTTAGTCTCAATCCATAAGAAACAAAGGCTGCAAGATTACTTTCCTTCACCTGGTCGTCCGTCTTGCCTGGCAAGTCAGTTCCCTGTTCATCTATAGTATAAAGATTGGCACGGCAACTTTCGGTAAACTCATTACCAACCTTCAGAGTACCTTTCCATACCGGAAAGCTCAGTACCAGCTTAGATGCATGCATCCAACTATCAGCCGTGAAATCAGATTCTATCGTACGAGAATCTCCGCCCTCAATTCCTGTTTCTTCAGAATATTGTGTCTGTCCTGTTTTACGAAGATATATTTCCCCATTCCATTCTATGCTCACCTTTCCTATCTGTCCGGCATAATAAGCCGTAATATCCTGCGTAGGTCGGCTTTTGAAACGACAATACATATCATTTGTATAGCTTTCTGTCTTGGAGCCATTCTTCCAGACATCCATCAGCGAATTCCATCCACCCCGACTATAAGGATTGATGTTCACCTCGTAAGTGGCACCCACAGAATGCTTATCATTAAAAACATAATTAAAACCAAGACTTCCACTGGTATAGTAACTCTTGTTTTTGATAATCAAATTTTCGTCAATGCTCATGAGCGTCTTGCCGTAGAGTCTGTTATCATTATGCTGATCCTGATAGCCCTGAGACAAACCGCCATACAAATTGGAGAAGATATCCAATCCCCGATAACGATAATTCAAATCTAGGACTTCACGATGATTGTTCTGATGATTGCGCTGATAGACTTGCCGATAAGTCAATCCCAAACCTTCTCCCTTCTTTCTTGTCGTCTTGATTCTGATGACAGACTGATAGGTTGCATCGTATTCAGCACCCGGCTCGGTTATCACCTCTACATGTTTGATGTCAGAAGAACTCAATCTGTCGAGATCAACGATTCCCTTGATTTTCTTGTTATCGATATAAATCAAAGGTTTACCTTTGCCCAAGACTTCTATATCACCGTTCTTCTGCATCACTCTCGGAAGATGTTTCAATACATCTTCTGCCGAGCCCATTTTCTCCAAGGATGTACCTTCTACCTGAGCTACCAATCCTTCAGAAGTCATTCTGAAAGGCTGTCGATGTCCTTTCACTACAATTTTCTGCAGGTTCATTGTTGCCTCTTTCAGAGTTATTGTCCCTATCTTACCTATATTATATGTATTGTTTGTCGTAATATAGCCCACGCAACTTACCCTTACTATCGCCTTTCTCGCCTCGCAGGGAATCACGAACTGGCCGTTCTCATTCGTCACGCCACCATTTATCAATGAAGAATCACTAACATTCAGCAGGGCTACATTGGCGAAATCTACAGGGCGATTCTTATTGTCGATGATACGGCCTATCATCTTGGTGGGAGTCTTCTGCGCACACTCCACCATGATATTATCCTCCACCTGCGTCATTCTGATGGGATAGAATCCTATCAGTTGCATGATGGCATCGGGAACACTCTGGTTTCTGATGCTCTTGGTTACCCTGAAATCCTCCAGCTCATCATACACGAAGTTGATGGTGTACTTATGCTGGCGGGCGTTCAAATCCTTCAACGCCGCCGAGAACGACACATTATTATATTGTCGGGTGATGCGCTGGGCATAAGACTGCTGAACCAAAAGCAACAGGAAGAGAAGAAGAAGCTCTCTGATAAGCTTGCCGCTAACGGGCATTGGTTTCCAAAAATCTCTCATAAACATATCCTCCTATCTTATTTCACCAACAATGTACCGTCAATATACTCTATCTGTATGCGGTCGAAAGCATTCAAAATCTCCAGGTTCTGCTCTAATGTCTTCGTCTTGTTCCAGTTGAAGAAGAGACGGATGTGCTGGGCACCAGCATCCACATACTCCACCTTGACATGATAGAAACCGGATAGCTGAGCCAGAATGATTCCCAATTCGGCATCATCAAACACCACGGGTTTCATATCAAGCGAATTCTTCTTCTCTGCTGTTGCTGCACGAAGACTGTCATTCGCAAGCGCCTGGGTTGTTGCCAGCTGTTCTGTCGCAGCCTTGTTATCCGCTGTCTGATCAGAAGCCGGGAACCCCAACCAGCCATTGTGAATCGCAGCCAAGGCTACCCCCGAAAGGAAGATAATGCCAACGATGGATGCAGCAATCTTCATCCGGTTGCGATAAACGCTCTTTGATTTGCCGGCATCTATCGCCATCTTATCCTCGTGATGTGCCTGAACAAATTCCTTCCAAGCCTCATCCACATCCACGTCCTTCGGATTGGCTTTCTTGCCAGCCATTCTCGCCATCGCCAGTTCATGGAAGAACTCCTTCACTTCCTCATCGGCAAGCAGGTGCTCCACCTGCTCGTCGGTATATTTCTCGGGATGCTCCTGCATGTCAAAGAGCATCATCCGCTTTTCGTCTTTACTCATGTTTGTCATTGTCTTGCTCATTTAAATTGTTTCTTAATCCAGTCCATCGCCTTCGAGAGATGGTTGAATACCGTCACCTTGCTCACTCCCACTTCATCAGCCACCTCCTGATAAGATTTCTCCTGAAGATAGCGCAGACGGAAAATGAGTTGCCGGATAGGCGGTTCCAGGTCTTCGATGAGAAGCATCAGCCGGTCGAGCCGTTCATCGGTCTCTTCTGAGAGTATCACGTCGGAATCATCCAGCAGCAGCTTCGCCACCCTTTCCTTCACGCTCTTATGAGCTATCAGGTTGAGACAGCGGTTGCGTACGCTCCGCATCAAGTAACCGTCCTCACTCCCAGGCACCAGAACCACATCATCGGCAAGAATCTGGGCGAATACTTCGCTCACCACATCCTTGCTCTCGTCATCATCCGAAAGAATGCATCTGACCAGATTGTACATCTTCGCATAATGCTGACGGAATAATTGTTCTATGTTCTTTTTTCTGTTCATATACTATCTATACAGTTGAGCCAAGCGAAAAACTAAGCAAAACATCAACTTTTTGTTTTTTCCTTTAAATCCGAATCGAAATCACCAAGAATCTCCCCGGATTGGAATGCAAAAGTACACAATCTATCGGAGATAGAAGACAAATGGTAAGGATAAATCGATTTTCAGTTGATTTATTTGTTCATTCCAACATTTTTTAGTACTTTTGCCCACCAAATTACGAACAAGTAAATAAGATTGGTATAAAATAGGTATTACCAAGATAAAATAAAGAATAGATTAGATAAAGGAGAATAAGATTATGTCAACGATTATTTATCCATCACCGATATTCGGTCCGGTAAACTCCCGTCGTCTGGGAGTTTCACTGGGCATCAACCTCATGCCATCTGATGGCAAGGTCTGTTCATTCGACTGCGTTTATTGCGAATGCGGATTCAACGCTGACTTCCGTCCTAAGAAGAAGCGCCCTACCCGCGAGGAGGTAAGAGAAGGATTGGAGAAGGTTCTGAAAGAGCGCCACGACAACAACCAGCCTCTGGACGACATCACCTTCGCAGGAAACGGTGAACCTACGGGACACTCTGACTTCAAGGGCATCGTGGAAGATACGATGGAACTCTGCAAGAAATATTTCCCTGAAGCACAAGTATCCGTACTCAGCAACGCCACCTATATATA
>ENA-OYVR01000341-OYVR01000341.1-human-gut-metagenome-genome-assembly--contig:-NODE-341-length-11717-cov-4.147573_pt1 | contig 11717 bp, 8 predicted proteins | sample MGYA00244158_ERZ653373 | MGnify/ENA primary metagenome ERZ653373 (study PRJEB26926, sample SAMN06164990) | human gut metagenome | biome: ENVO:00009003; feature: ENVO:2100002; material: ENVO:00002003... | reverse complement strand
GTGCTTAAGCCGCAAGGCGGGAATTGTGCGGTGTTGCCTAAAGAATCATGTCGGTGGGCCGCGGCGCAAATACTCTCCTGCAAAATGAGTCAACCGTGAGCATGGAAACCTCCGAAACAACAAAAAAAGCCGCGCGTTCCACCCCTCATACAAGGGGCAAAACGCGCGGCACAAATTTATTTTGTTGGTGCTATATTAAAGCAAACAGGCGTAACTCTGCCCAGCCGATTACTTCTCATACTCATCCCACGTGCGGTCACTGATGATGTAGCGGGGGCGGCGCTTGGTTTCCATGTAGATCTTGCCGATGTACTCGCCGATCACGCCCAGGCAGATCAGCTGTACGCCGGAAACAAAGCAGATGATGCTGGTCATGCTGGCCCAGCCGGATACGGTGACACCCAGCAGCGCTTCTACAATGGCCCAGATCACGCCGATAAAGCTGATGAGCGCCACAATAACGCCAAACCCGGTAATGAACCGGATGGGCTTGACGGAAAGGCTGGTGATGCCGTCAAACGCAAGGGACAGCATTTTGGACAGGGGATAGTGGCTTTCACCCGCAATACGCTCGTGGCGCTCGTAAGCAACGCTGGTGGATTTAAAGCCCACCAGCGGCACCATGCCGCGCAGGAACAGGTTGACCTCCTTGAAATTGGCAAACTCATGCAGCACGCGGGCGCTCATCAGGCGGTAGTCCGCGTGGTTGTAAACAACCTCGGCCCCCATGGCGTTCAGCAGCTTGTAGAAGCTTTCTGCCGTAAAGCGCTTGAAGAAGGTATCCGTATCGCGCTTGGAGCGCACGCCGTACACAACTTCGCAGCCATCGTTCACATAGGCATCTACCATGGCGTCCATGGCGTTGATATCGTCCTGACCGTCGCAGTCAATGGAGATGGTGATATCGCACTTGTCCTTGGCTTCCATCAAACCGGCCAGCACTGCGTTCTGGTGACCGCGGTTGCGGCTCTGGCTGATGCCGATGTAGTGCTTGTCGCTCTTGGCCAGGTCGCAGATGATGGACCAGGTTTTGTCCTTGGAGCCATCGTTGACAAACAGCACGCGGCTGTCATCGCTGATTTTACCGGCGGCAACCAGGTCGGTGATCTTTTTCAAAAACAGCTTGCTGGTAATGGGCAGAACCTCCTGCTCGTTATAGCAGGGGATCACGATGTACAGGATCGGATTTTCGCGGGTAGCCTTCATGGTTTACAGCACCTCTTTTTTGCTTTTTCTGCTGCGCCGCCCGGCCAGCAGGTAAATTGCCGTCAGCAGAATGCTAATGGCGCTGACCCCGATCCCGCACCAGAGCGGGGTGGGGGAATAGTGGAAACGAATACAGTTTTTACCGGCATTCACCTTGACGGCCATCAGGCCGTTGATGTTCAGGATCTCTGCAGATTCGCCGTTGACCGTGGCGCTCCACGCCTTGTCATAGGGAACACTGAAAAATGCGTACTGCTCGCTGCCGGATGTGATTTCGGAATAAAAATAGTCTGTGCCATAATCAAACACATCGGTGCAGGCTTCGCGGCGCTTGTCCATGTCGGCATACTTGTTTTCCTGGCTGATCTTACCATCCAGCGCGGCATCATAGTGGCGCAGTATGGTGGAAACCGTGGCTTCGTCCTCGTCTGCCACCACAAGGGTCTTTAACATGGAGTGGGCGCGCTCGGCGGGGTCAATCTCGTCAAACTCACTGCGGGTCATGTAGGTATCATAGCAGAAGCCGATGGGCAGGGCGTGGGAATCCTGATAGACGTTGATCTGCTCGTGACCGTTGGAAAAACTGGTGTAGATTTCATCCGGCCAGTCGGAGTTGTTGCGGATATAATACCCAACGGAAAGCAGCTCGTTGGTGCCCTCCGGCCCGGCGGGGGTAATGGCGTGGCGCTCGTCCCCCAGGGCATCATACAGTGTAAAGATGGAGGGGGAAAGCGTGCTCAAAAAGGAGGTACGGTCCGGCAGGTAAGCCGCCATGCCGCGGTTGGAATACGGCTCCCAGAAATAATAGCGGTAGGGCAGGGCATCAGGCAGGCCGTCGCCGCTGTGGATAACGTCACCATAAATTTCTGTGGTGGTCAGGCCGATCGTCTGGGTGTAGGCACGCTGATAGGTGCCCACGGTAAAACCGGTGGTCAGTGCAGCAACCAGAGCAGTGCAGGCTGTCAGGGCAGCCATGGGGCGGCGCAGGCGCAGCCGCCGCACCCCGCCCAGGGCAGCAAACAGCAGAACCACGCCGCCGATGGCAATCAATGTCAACACAACCAGCCAGTATTTGCGGTACACTATGGTATCGCGCTTGACGTACAGATACAGCGTGATAGCGGCGATGACTGCAGCCGAAATACCGCAGCCCGCACGCCAAGGGTAGTCCTGCAGATGGTCCAGCACCTTGATGGTGGCCAGCACCAGCAGGAACACCAGCATGTAATACCAGCGGCGGTACGGCTCGCTGGTGAACATGACGAACAGACTGTTGCTGACCGGGCTGGCTGCTACAAGGAACAGCCCCACCAGCAGCACATGCAGCCAGTCCCACTTCCAGCGCAGCAGATAAGCCAGAACCAGGCAGACGCCTGCCAAGGGCAGGTACGCCGCGATGGAATACCAGTTATCATGCACCACAGCGGAAAAATTGAACATATTCTCCGCCGGGAAGAAGAGCGCCCGCAGCATTTGCAGGTAATTGGGCCAGTCAAAGGTCAGTTGGCTCAAGTTGATGTGATCCGATACGCGGGGATTATTGAGCACCGCCGCAATGGAGGGGATGAACAGTACCCCCGCCATGCCGACGCCCAGACAGCCTTCCAGGATGCAGGCCGGAATTTTGCGGGCATTTTTGCGCAGATCCGCCCCGGGGCGTGCGTCCTCGCCGCCAAAAAGATACCGCGTAATATAGTAAAACACCAGGAAGAAAACTTCCCCGATAAAGAAGTAATAGTTGACCAGCGCGTTGATGGTAACGGCAAACAGGAACGGAGCTTTTTTGCCCTCCTGCATGCGTTTGTCCAGCCCCAGCATCAAAAGCGGGAACAGGGCAATCACATCATGGAAGTGATAGAACACCACGTTGATGCAGGAAAAACCGGAAAATGCATACAACACACTGCCAAGCAGGGCGCTTTTCTCGCTGGCACTGCGGCGGAAGTAGGCAAACGAGGTCAGCCCGGCAACAGCATATTTGAGCATATAGATCCAGCCGACCAGATAGGGAAACGCGCTGGCAGGGAAGAGGAAGCTCAGCCAGAAAAATGGGCTGCCAAGGGTGTAAAAGCTGAACGAGGATACAAAGTCCGAACCAATATCAATGCACCAGTTCCACAGCACCTCGCCGCTTTTGATGGCGTTGTTGCACAGCATGTTGTAGGAGAGCTGTTCTGCGTCAAAATCCGCCGCAACCAACAGCAGGCCGCCGTCCCGTATCATGTAGGGCAGCAGTGCAGCCGCGGCAATGGCAAAGTTCAGCACAAAAGCCAGCAGCAGCCACCGGCGCGGGAAACGGTTTTGCAGTGTTTGTTTCATGTAGCAGCCTCGCGGCATCAGCCCTGACCGTTAGAAAGTTCGATCCCGCGGGTGGGCATGTTTGCCATATTGTTCAGGGTAGAGTTGTATTTTTCACCCAGGGATTCCATAGCCCAGTCAGTGCAGTCCATAAAGGTATTGTCAAAAATATCATTCATGAACGCATCTTCGCCCATAAACACCCCGGCGTAATGCCCGCCGGAAATGGTGTTGCGGGCAATGATGTTCTCATAGCAGGGGGTGAAATCCAGGCCCTGCACGGCTTCGTCCGCGTTCAGGTCAGTGCTGAGCTCAATACCAAAGAAGTGGAAGGTATCGCTGGCACCCCGGTTGTTGTCAATGATCTGGTTGCACAGAATGGTGTTGCTGAACGCCGAGCGCACAGCCTTGATGCCGGAACCGTAATTGTCCCGCACAATGTTGCCGTAAATGGTGTTGTAGGCGGTGTTATCCAGCGAGATGCCGGGCAGCTTGGCGGGGGAGGAACCATCCGCCATGCGGCCCTGATCCAGAATAAAGTCAGCTTCCAGATCCTCATCACTCATGCGGTTGCGGCCGCCGTTCTGGCGGATCTCACATCCGGTAATGTAGTTGCCGAAGGAGCCGTAATCCAGGCACATGCCCTCTTTTTCGTTCTTGTAGATCGTGTTCTCTACATAATAGTTCAGGTAGCCGCTTTCCGAATAAATGCCGGAGGAATGGTTCTGCGCAACCGTGTTGCCGCGCACAACCAGCTGATGGGGAGACTGTAAAATATCGTACAGCATTTCATCCGGGAACGGATTGTAGGCGGTCTCAATGTCCTCAATGGGCATGGAGCAGAGCACCAGCCCGGCGGTCAGGTTGCGGGCACCAGAGTTATTTTCAATGCGGTTGCCCTCGATCACGCCATTGCTGATCTCGCCGTTCAGGAAGATGGCACCATTCTGGTTTTCATGGATGCTGTTATTGACCAGTGCAAAGCCGGTGTTCTCCCCCATAACGCAAAGGCCCTTGAGGGAAACATTGCTGATGTCAAGGTCAGCCAGATAGAAACTGCTGGAATTCTTGACATACACACCGTAATTGCACCCGCCGTTGATGACAAAGCCGGTCACGGCGGTATTTTCCGCCTGGTCCAGAACAATGGCTTTGTCCAGCGTTTCATTGCCGGGGGTCAGCACTGCGCCGTTGCCGTGCAGGATCGTACCAGTGGGTACCACCAGGGTGGCATCCATCACCAGAGCAGGGGAGATGACCTCCACCGTGCTGCCGGGGTTGGCTGTCAGAAAGTCATTCAGTTCTGCCAGGCTGGAACCGGTAAAATTCACAGTCTGGGCGGTTTCGGCGGTGGCCAGGGGAGCCAGCCGGGTCATGACAGAGTTGTACAGGTTTTTCCAGTTGGCCTCCGGGGTATCAAAGGTGGCAGGGTCAATACCGAGGGTCTGAATGCGCTGGATGACCTGCAAAGGGGCAATCAGGCTTTCGGTGTCGGACTGGGTCATCCGCTCCAAAGCGGGCAGGGCATAGCGCTCGGTCAGGCTCTGGCTGTCGGTATCCAGCAGGGAAACATATTCCTCTGCGCCGGGATCCGCAAAATCCACAACCTGCCCGGTACCGGCCAGCACGCAGCTGATGGGCTCCGGCTCAGCGGTAGCCTGTGGTTCTGCGCTGGGAGCCAGGCTGAAAATCACATGCGGAGCAGGGGTCAGCTTGACCCCGACCACGCCGATCACGGTGGCAGCAGTAATGCCCGCAATGGTAAGAACAAACGAATTTGCCTTTTTTTTGGCCATAAGTGTAAGATTCCTTTCCAGGGAAAACCGGGGATAGGCCCGGTAAAATTACTTGTCCAGGTTCAGATACTTTTTCCAGAAGTCCAGACTGCGCACTTCGCTGCAGCGCTCGCGGTAGCTCTGGGCGGCAGCGTCAAACTGGGCGTCGATCTCTTTCATGCAGGCTTTCATCTCGCGCACGCAACGGCTGTATTCTTCCTTGCTGCGCTCGGTCACAAAGCCTTTCTGGGAGTTGGAATCATAGTTCAGCACCTTCTGCACGCGGTAAGCATTGTAGGCGGTCATGTGCATCATGCTCACAACGGTGTTTTCGCGGGTGGGGGGCACCAGCCAGCCGTTGCGGGTCAGCTTGACCTTGAGGTTTTTCAGCTTGCCCTTGTTTTTTTCTTCCTCTTTGGTGGCGTACAGGTAGCGGGAATAATCAAACGGAACATCCAGCTGGTCCACCGGCTGGGCCTTGTAGCCATATGCCATAATCTCTTTGTGCAGGGCTTCGGCATCGGTCTGTTCCAGCCAGTCAATGCCTTTCAAAAAGTCGCGCACGCCGCGGATCAGCAGGTCAGCATTCTTATAGCGGTAGCGGTTCACTTCGCCCATCACCTGGCTGCGCAGGTCGGCTTTCAGGGCGTTGGCATCATAGCCGGGGCAGTGCATGCTGTTGTCAATGCACTGGTTGCGCAGGATGTAGTAGTACATCGAGGAAGAATACTTGCTCTCAAACGGCTCATGCCATACGCAGATGCCGTTCAGGGTGACCAGGCGTTTGCAGTTGCGTAGGCCGTATTCAATGTCATCGCCGCGGATAAAGATGGGCATGGGCAGGTTGTCCGGCCGCACAACGGCAATGGGGATGCAGCAGTACCACCAGGCGTTATACTCATGGCGTTCTTCCAGCTCATTGGCAACGCACAGGTCAACCTTGGTCAGATCAAAGTTGGCTTTGTGGCTGATCAACTGGCCCTGGTTCCAGGCGGCGCCGTTTTCTACCTGAATGTTGGGGCGGTCCAGCCGCAGCATGGCACCGCCGACAAATACATCCGCATATTCCGGCTTGCGCAGGCTCAGCAGGGTGTAGGTGCGCAGCAGCACATCGGTATCCAGCACAATGTCATCATCCATGACCAGTACATGGGTAACGCCTGCGCCATTTTCGTTGGCTTTCAGGATCTCGATCATGCCGCGGGTAAAGCCGCCGGCACCGCCCACATTGGCGTTGGGCACAACATGCACGGTATCGCTGTTCAGCTTATCGTAATCCAGCGTCTGGCCGTTATCGGAAACAAACACTTCCAGGTGGTTGTGCAGCGGGCTGGCGGCGTTTTCCAAAATATCGCTGCGCATGCGGGCAATGTTGCCCATAACGAACGGCTCCCGGCGGAAGGTGCAGATATCCACGCCGATTTTGACGGGCTGCACATCCTTTTCAGCGGCATCGCACTCATAAGCGCCGCCGCAATAGGCGGCATTGCCGCTCAGGGCCTGCAGCTCAAAAAACAGCATGCCGTCAGCGCCCTTGGGAAAATCGAAGCAGAATTCCTGCACGGAATCCGCCTGCACTACTTTTTCGGCCAGCACGGTGCGCACGCTCTGGCTGTTGATGAAATGGCGGCTGCACAGCACAACGCGCAGCTTGCCGCTCAGTTTCAGCCGCAGCGAAAAATTCTGCGCGGCGGTGTAGCGGCGCCATTTGTCTGCGCTGACGCTGTTAAAGTAGGTATCAAAGCAGACGCGTTCGCCCTGCTCAATGCGCAGGATATCCCCCTCATCGCGGAAGCTGGGGGCTTTCATACGGTAATACAGTTGGTCCTCGGTGCATATGCCCACGCGGGGCCAAAGCAGCTTTTGCAGCAGCATACGGTATTCTCCTTTCACTTTTTGCCTTATCATATCCGGCAAAGTATTCAAGTATCCGGCACAGCATTATAAAATGCCGCCGTTGGATTGTTTTCCGCGCGCCCATGCGCTCAATGTGCGGTAGGGCAGGTAACGCCCGGCCCGCAGCAGACGGGTGTTTTTGTTGGTCATCATGGCAGCGATGTGTGGGTAAGTCTGGCACAGCATCTCGTCATACCGGCGCAGGGCCAGGCCGGTTTCACGGTCGGGGGGAAAGCGCAGGTACAGCTCAATCAGGTACTGCGCCACATCCCGCGCCCGCTGCACCAGCAGCAGGTCCCGCCCGGCGGGGGCAGGCTGTGCGGCCAGCGGTTCGGCAACATCCAACAGAATGCGCGCTACGCGGATGTAATCCTGCGTGTGGGCGCGGTAGCTGGCCATGCTCACGCTCTGGCCATCCCGCCCCAGGCGGTACTGGTACAGAACCACCGGCACAAAGCAGATGGTCTGCGCCGCAGCCATGCCAACAAACGTATAGCCCATATCCGTGTAGCTGCAATGCTCCGGCATAGGGCGCCATGCGGCGCGCAGAGTTTTGGTGCAGAGGGTCAGCGCGTGCATCTCCATGCACAAATCAGGTGTGGCCTGCTGCACTTCACCCACAGCATACACACGGTTTGTATCAAATTTGCAGCAGACATCAAAGGCCTTTCCGCTGCCGTTTTCCTGCACGGTGCGGTAGTTGGTGTATACCGCATCCGCCGTGCAGTTTTGCAGGCGGCGCAAAAGGGTCTGCAAAGCATTGGTGTCAAACCAGTCATCGCAGTCCAGCGTGCGAAAGTACCGCCCGGAGGCCAGCTCTACCGCGGTATTCAGCGTGGAGCCGTACCCGCCGTTCCCCTTGCTCACCAGCCGGAAACTGCCGGGGTGTGCCTGTACAAAGGCCTGCGCCAGCGCGGCGGTGCCATCGGTGGAGCCATCATCAATAATGATCACATCCAGCAGCGCCTGCAGGCTTTCATCCGCCACCAGGCAGGATTCAAGCGCTTTTTGCAGCGTGGCAGCGCCGTTATAGGCGGCAACCGAAACCGTCAGCAGCTTTTCCATCAGGTTTCACCGGCCTCCATAGCGCGCACATAGTCCGCGCAGACTTCACGCGATGGCCCATCCCCGCGCAGAACACCGTGATCCAGCCAGATGGAGCGCTGGCACAGCTGCTGCACCTGGTTGATATCATGGCTGACGAACAGCAGCGTGGTGCCGTTGGAAAGCATCTCTTCCATGCGGCGGTGGCATTTCTGCTGGAACATAAAGTCGCCAACGGCCAGCACTTCGTCACAAACCAGAATGTCGGCCTGTACTTCAGTGGCAATGGAAAAGCCCAAACGAGCGATCATGCCGCTGGAAAAGTTTTTGACCGGAACATCCACAAAATCTTTCAGCTCCGAAAATTCAATGATGCGGTCAAAATGCTCCATCATATAGTCCCGGTCGTGGCCAAGCACCGCGCCGTTCAGGAAAATGTTTTCCCGCGCGGTCAGATCCATGTCAAAACCGGCGCCCAGCTCGATCATGGGGGCAATTTCGCCGTTGACGGCAACGCTGCCGCCGGAGGGGTACATCACGCCGGAAATCACTTTCAGCATGGTGCTTTTGCCGCTGCCGTTGCGCCCGATCAGCGCCAGGGATTCGCCGCGCTTCATGCTGAAAGAAACATGTTTCAGTGCGTAAAATTCGTTAAAAAACAGCTTGTGGGTCAGCAGTTTTACGGTGTATTCTTTCAGGGTCTCAGTTTTTTCCTGCGCAAGGTTAAAGCGCATGGAAACGTCATTGACTTTAATAATCTCGTCCATACGTTACCTCACGTCAGATATACAGGATAAAGTTCTTTTGCAGCTTGCGGAACACCAACAGGCCAATAGCCATAGAGGCAACGGCGCAAAAAATGCAGGCAATCCAGGTGTTGGGGCCGGGAATGTTGCCGTACATCATCAGGTTGCGGAACAGGTTGATGTAGTGGTACAGCGGGTTCAGCTTCATCAGTTTCTGCAGGGTTTCCGGCAGGGCGGTGATGGGGTAGAACAGCGGGGTGGCGTACATCCAACCCATGGTAAGGATACTGTACAGGTGCATCATATCACGGAAATACACCGCCAGCGCGGAAAGCAGCAGCCCCAGCCCGCAGCTGAAAAAGAAGAGCAGCACCAGCGGCAGCCAGCTCAAAAAGATGGTCCAATAGAAGGTGGCACGGGTAAAGATCATGACCAGCAGAACCGCACCAAAGCTGAACAGCATGGTGACAAAGCGGGAAACCGCCTGGCTGATGGGGAAGATGAACTTGGGAATGTACACCTTTTTGATCAACGGGGCGTTCTGGATAACAGAAGTCAGGCCCATGCTGGTGGTCTCATTGAAAAAGGTAAACAGGGTGTTGCCGCAGATCAGGTAAAGCGGGAAGTTTGGGATATCGTTGCGGAACATGTACGAAAAGATGATGCTTTGCAGCAGCATCATCAGCAGCGGGTTCAAAATGCTCCAGATATAACCCAGAAAGCTGCGGCGGTATTTGACTTTCAGATCGCGGCTGACAAGTTCATGGATCAGCGGTTGGTATTTTTTCAGGTGGGTCCAGGCGCGCTGCGCGGAGACCTGCATTGTTTCGGCCATGTTTGGCTCCCTCCAGATTTATGGCCCGCATAAAACGTCAGAACGCTGTTTTGTGCGGCACTTGTATCAACACCCCGCGCGGCAGCCGCCGCCAGGGCACAGTTTCTACTATTATACAATAAAAGACATTAAAATGCAATTCGAACCGGGCGGCAAAAAATCATGGGTGTGCGATGTTTTTTGCCGCCCGGTACCGCCCTTTTTGTGCAACAGTGAAAAGGAACGCAAAATATGAGCGCAGTTTGTGTAAAAATCGTTGAAACCGGGACGGAAATACGGTACAATAAATACGACATAACAAACCCTGCGGCGGGCCATGACCTGGTTTTGCCCGTGGGGCCAGAAATGAGAGGTAGATGTTATGGAACATTTTAACCCCCTGCTCCTGCATAACGACAGCCCGGCTAAATTTATTACGATTGGTGAGGTCATGCTGCGCCTGACCCCGCCGAACTATGAAAAGATCCGTATGGCTTCCAACTTTGAAGCCAGCTATGGAGGCAGCGAGGCCAACATTGCCCTGGCTCTTGCCAACCTGGGTGTGGACAGCACGTTTTTCAGCGTGGTGCCCAACAACTCTTTGGGCAAAAGTGCGGTGCGCTGGCTGCGCTCCAATGATGTGCACTGCACCCCGATGATCCTTTCCACCCCGGAGGAAACCCCGACCCACCGTCTGGGCACCTATTACCTGGAAACCGGTTACGGCATCCGCCCCAGCAAGGTTACTTACGACCGCAAGCACTCCGCTTTTACGGAGTATGACCTTTCCAAAGTGGATCTGGACGCCCTGCTGGACGGCTTTGACTGGCTGCATCTTTCCGGCATTACCCCGGCTTTGGGCCAGAACTGCGCCGATTTTGTGATGGCCTGCCTGAAAAAAGCCAAGGAAAAGGGCCTGACCGTCAGCTTTGACGGCAACTTCCGCTCCACCCTGTGGACTTGGGAAGAAGCCCGTGACTACTGCACCAAGTGCCTGCCCTATGTGGATGTTCTGTTTGGCATTGAGCCTTACCACCTGTGGAAAGACGATGCCGACCACGCCCAGGGCGACTGGAAAGACGGCGTGCCCCTACAGCCCAGCTATGAACAGCAGGATGAGATCTTCCAGCGCTTTGTGGAGCGTTACCCCAACATCAAGTGCATTGCTCGCCATGTGCGTTATGCCCATTCCGGCTCCGAGAACAGCCTGAAAGCCTTTATGTGGTATGAGGACCATACCTTTGAAAGCAAGCTGTTTACCTTTAATATTCTGGACCGTGTAGGCGGCGGCGATGCATTTGCCAGCGGCCTGATTTACGCCATGCTGCACAACTACAAGCCGATGGATATGGTCAACTTTGCGGTGGCAAGCTCCGCCATCAAGCACACCATCCATGGCGATGCCAACATCACCGATGATGTTTCCACCATCCGCAACCTGATGGACATGAATTACGATATCAAGCGCTGAGAATAAGTTTATTTTCAGCAGTGCCCCAAAACGGTGCAGCAGGCTGCGGCTTTGCTGCACCGTTTTTGCATGGGGGTAAGATTGTTTTAGAATCGTTTAAGAATGTACAAACCTTGCATCCCGTGTTATAATAATGCCGGATCAGTAAATGAAAAAGGTGGGTAGATTATGGAACAAAACACCGTTCAAAAACCGGATTGCGCCGCCATTACGGCGCAGGCACGCCAGGCAGCGGAAGAACTGCTGGCGGCTGCACACCTGCGCGCCGGGGATATTTTTGTGGTCGGCTGCTCTTCCAGCGAGATCGTTGGCGGGCATATTGGCAAGGACAGCAGCATGGAAGCCGCCGCGGCTGTGCTGGCGGGTATTCTGCCGGAGCTCAAAGCGCAGGGCGTCTATCTGGCGGCCCAGTGCTGCGACTGTCTCTTATACACATCTCCGAGCCCACGAGACTAGCGCTCATCTCG
>ENA-OYVR01000338-OYVR01000338.1-human-gut-metagenome-genome-assembly--contig:-NODE-338-length-11732-cov-12.512889_pt1 | contig 11732 bp, 9 predicted proteins | sample MGYA00244158_ERZ653373 | MGnify/ENA primary metagenome ERZ653373 (study PRJEB26926, sample SAMN06164990) | human gut metagenome | biome: ENVO:00009003; feature: ENVO:2100002; material: ENVO:00002003... | reverse complement strand
GGTATGCCATCTGCCCATACCGCCATATCCGATTAGTCCGTAAACTACTTTGTTTTCTCTCATTTTATACCTCCATCGTAAAAACAGCGGCTGAAGAACACCATCAGCCGCTGTCTTTTTTACTTACTTAATTCATCGTTGATTTCTTTGAGAATCTGGTCGCCACCCTGATTCTTCCAGTTTTCAACGAAAGTATCGAATTCGCTGATATCTGCTTTTCCCATAATGATCTTTGAGAATGTTTCTTCTTCCATTTTTTTAAGGTTTGCCCATTTGGCCTCCATGGTTTTTGTCTGACCGTTATATGCATTGTAAACCGGTACATATTTATCATTTACTAACGGAGATCCACCAACCAAAAGTGACACAAGTCTTGGAAGATTAGTTTTGGCAATGTCACTGTCCAGATTCCATTTGTCCAGGCTGAAATCATCATAAGGTTCTTTTTTCAGTTCCTTAACTGCTTCCATATCATTCTTTAACAGTTTATGTTTTGAGAAATCAACATCATCCATTGTAATCTCACCTGCAAGATATTTTTCCAGAGTCTCAGTGGATACTTCAATCTCATCTGCATTATCGTAGCCATTATACAAAGGATAAAAATCCGCAGTACCCATTTCTGTGGAGGTAATACCATCTACTACCCACTGCTGCTCATTTTTGATCAGATAGTTAACAATCTTAAATGCAGCCTCCGGGTTCTTGCAGCTTTTGCTTGCTACTACATATTTACTTGTAGGATTTGGCATATGAGCGTAGTAATTCCCGTCCTCAGACAGTGGTGTAAAATATGCTCTCCAATCCGCTTCGCCTGCAAGTGTAGTATCTGACACCGTATAACCAGACCACCATGGTCCAAAGAAGATACCAACTTTTCCGGACAAAAGAGGTTCCTTGCTGTCGCTTCTTACAAGCATTTCCGGATCGATCAGCTTATTTGTATACAGTTTTGAGATTTTTTCAAGTGCCTCTCTGGTTTCCGGCTGAATAGAACCATATTCTACAGTTCCATCCTCATCCTGCAGCCAGTACTGTGGATAAGACTGGAAGCTGCTAAACAATGGATCCAGTCCAAACTGGTTTGCTCCAATTGCATTCATGTGATCTGAATTGCTCGGTCCAAGAATTCCAATGGTATCAGCTTCTCCGTTACCATCCGGATCCTGGGTTACGAATGCCTCTGCTACTGCTGCCATTTCATCCCAGGTTCTTGGAACCTCCAGTCCAAGATTATCCAGCCAGTCCTGACGGATCCACATTTCGTTCACTTCTCCTCCCATCATACTTGGAGCCGGGATTGCCATTATCTCTCCCTTATCATTTGAGATACATTTTTTCAGCTCTTCTCCACCTGATTCCACATATGCTTTCAGTGCATCAGAAGCATAGTCATCAAAATACTGATCAAGCGGCTGGATCATATCATATTTCAGAAGTGCCCTGTACTGTGTTGCATTTACGTTCATCAATTCCGGAATTGTGTTACTTCCGATACACAAATTCATTTTTTCATCATAGTCTGTAGATGATGCGACCCAGTCGTATGCAACCTCAATATTAAGGTCTTCTTTCAAAAGTCGTGTATAGGAATTGTCATCATAGCTCATTCCGTCAGGAATCTTGGCATTTGAATTCATTGAACCGCCCAGATGAACCGTTACGGTTTCCGGATATTTTGACAGCGGGAGATCTTCTTTTGCTGTTCCTTCTGCCTCCCCTACTGCCTTTTTCTGTGTGTTCTCTTCTGATTTTCCGCATCCTGCCAGTGATGTCACACCTAATGCCATCGCACATGCAAATGCAATCCACTGTTTTTTCTTCATATTTTCTTCCTCCTTTATCCTTTTACTGATCCCAGTGTAATACCTTCTACAAAAAATCTTTGCAGGAATGGGTAAACAATCAGTATCGGTATCATAGCTATAAATATTTTCGCAGAATCTAATGAAAGATTGTTTAATTTCATCGCCTGCGCAATCTGATCCACATTCATTGTAGAATAATCCAGGGTTACTACCATCTGCTGGATGTAGGTCTGCAGTGGATAACTGCTCTGTCTTGTACTTAAAACCATTCCCTGGAAGAATTCATTCCAGTACATAACCATGGTGAACAGTGCAACTGTTGCGACCATAGGTTTTGCCAATGGTATGTAGATAGATATCAGAGTTCTCCAAGGTCCGCCGCCATCGACAAAACACGCCTCTTCCAGTTCTGTTGGAAGATTTTTAAAGAAATTCACTGCAAGTATCACATTAAATACCTGAAGGCCTGTTCCCAGTACCAGTCCAAAAATGTTATCCATCAGATGATAATTTTTCATGGTGATATACCACGGAACCGTTCCTCCGTTAAATAACATGCAGAACACGAATATCCACATAAAGATATCTCTTTTCGGGAACTGTTTTTTTGTTCTGGATAATGGATATGCTGCCATAAGGATACATACCATACTGATTCCGGTTCCCAGCAAAACTCTCTTAATAGATACCAAAAACGAACCGAAAAATGCGGTCTCTCCCATGATTTTTTTATAGGAGAGCAGGTTGAAGCCAACCGGCCAAAGTGCAACTTTTCCCGCATTGACTGCTTCCCTGCTGCTCAATGACACGCAGAGAACGTACCATACCGGCACAATACAGATTAAAGTAATCGCAATGAGAATCACAATATTTAAAATATCAAAAATCTTTGATCTCAGGCTTTTATTCTCAATCATAGTTTGTCACCTCCTAAAACAGTTTATAACCGGTAAATTTATCTGCCAGCCAGTAGCCAACCGTAATCAATACAAGACTGATTACAGATTTGAATAAACCAACGGCCGTTGCCAGAGAATACTGGAGATTTTGCAAACCGGCTCTGTATACCCAAGTGTCAATAATATCACCTGTTGAGTAAACCAATGGGTTATACAGGTTGTAAACCTGGTCAAATCCTGCATTCAGGATGTTTCCAAGCGACAGGATAGCAAGAAGTGCTACTGTTGTCTTGATGCCCGGTAAAGTCACATGCCAGATTCTTTTGAATCGTCCGCAACCGTCTACTGCTGCAGCTTCATACAATGATCCATCCACTCCCAGGATTGCTGCAAGATAAACGACTGTATTGTAGCCGAATCCTTTCCAGATATCCGTACCAATCACCAGAGGCTGGAATATCTTTGCTTCTCCAAAAAAGTTGACCGCTTCGCCTCCAAAAAATTCTATGATTTGGTTCACCGGTCCCGTATAACCGAAAATATTCAGCACAATCTTCGCAAGAATAACCCATGACAGAAAATACGGTAAATATACGATTGTCTGGATTGGACGCTTCAGTTTCTTCAGTGCCAGTTCATTTAACAACAAAGCAAACACCAGTGGAATAATAATATTTCCAATGATCTTGCCAACGGCAATAACAACTGTGTTCCGTAGAACCTGTTTAATGTCACTCATCTGAAACATGTACTCAAAATTAGCCAGACCAACAAACTTTGAGTGGAGAATGCCCTGTCCCGGATTGTAATCCTGAAAAGCCATAACAATTCCAAACATTGGAACAATGCTGAAAAAGAACAGCCACAGCAATGCGGGGATTAGCATGATGTAATAGTGTTTCACAAATCTTTTTATGTACATGAGTAAACCTCCCTTCTTTTATAGATAGTTTATCCTGTAACCATATTTTTCACTAGACGATATTGTTCCTGATTTCACAGCTTTTTTTTTAATTCAAAAAAAATGTCCGAATTAAATCGAACATTTTTTTATTCTTCCTACATATTCTGTTGGCATGCATCCGTATTCCTTCGAAAATACCTTTGTAAAATAATAAAAATTGTCATAGCCCAGATTCGAGGCAATCTGTGTTATATTTTCTGTTCCTTTTGCCATCTTTTGGGCAGCTGCATACATTTTTCTGCTGATCACATAATTATGAAAGGTATCACCGGTCATCTCCTTAAATCTCGTACTGAAATAACTTCTGCTCATTCCGATCTGTGCTGCTGCCTCTTCCGACTTCAGATTTTCTTCTATATGTTCATCTGTATACAGGATCACTCTTGCAAACATATAGATATCCTTTGTTTTATCTGTCTGCAGACATGTCTGATACAGGTTTTCTTTCCATTGTTTCACCCATTCCAGCATGGAATCCACGGAAGATAAGGATGGAAATTCCAGTTCTTCTCCTGTGAGTTTCTGGAGGCTGTGGAAGCTTTTTATGAAAACCCTTTCAGCAGTCCGTAACTCCACTCCCCTGGTTAACTCATACAGTCTGTTGAACTCGCTGTCATTGAAGATCCATCTGGTGTTCATCCACGCTTTTTCCAACCTTTTTATGAGTTCGGAATCCTCATTCCTGGTTTCTTTTTGGGAATGATTTTCCTTATATTTTCTTTCCACAAGTTCCAGTATCCGGTCACACTCATCCCCTTCAAAACTTATCTTGGATATATAGTCCAAAGCTCCCAGTCTCAGAGCACTCTGCGCATAACGGAAATCTTCATACATGGAAAAGACTACAAATTTCACCTCCGGATATTCCTTTTTACACATTTTCATCAATTCAATTCCATCGATCTCCGGCATGTCTATATCCGTGAATACAATATCCACTTCATTATCCTTCAGAAATTCCAGCGCTTTACGACCGTTCTGAACATCCCCCACAACTTCAAATCCGTATTTCTTCCAATCCATTATGGAGATCAAACCTTTTCTTGCCAGTTTATCATCGTCAACAACTAATACTTTCATTTCTCCTTACCTTCTTTTTCTGTCTCAACTCCTGTAATTTTTATTTTGTTCCGAAGTTCTTCCTGAATCGGAATCAAAATTGTAATTTTGGTTCCATATCCTTTTTTGCAATTTACAAACAGAGTCGTTTCTCCTTCATAAAAAGAGTCCAACATTGCTTTTACATATCGCAGACCGATTCCTCTGTTTCCATGTTGCATTTTTTTTACATCGTAGTCAAATGGTTCATTGATCTGATAAATTTCCTCCTGGGTCAGACCATTACCGCTGTCTAATATGGTGATGCCCGCCAGTCCCCTGATATTATCCTCAAAGACCTGAATTGTGATCTTTTCATCATTTCCAAGTCCATATCGTATGGCATTTTCTACCAGTGGCTGCAGCAGCATCCTTACCGTCGGCTGTTCCAGATAACGCCCCTCTTCCACATTCATCTCAATCACAAAATCGTAACGCATCTGTTCCAATGCTATATAATCTTTCACAATATCGATTTCTGTTCGAAGTGTCGTCTGCATTCCCTCTTTTCCCAGATTGTAGGACAACAGTCTTTTTAATCGCTGCACAAATTCCATAATATTATTCTGTTTGCTCATTCTGGCCATCCACTGAACAGAATTTAGTGTATTGAGCAGAAAATGAGGATTGATCTGATACAGAAGCTTCTCATATTCCGTCCGCTGAATATTTTTTTCTTTTTCCACAACATCATCAATCAGATTTCTGATTTGTTCCTTCATCTGCTCCACTTCGTGCATCAAGTCATCAAATTCCTTGATCTCATATTCCTGCCTTTCTCCATGTAATGCCCCATTTCCTACCTGGATAATCTGTTTTTGTAACTGATTAAGTGGTTTGCATATCAACCTGTACAGGTAAATAACAGAACAGGAAAAAATACCGAATGCTGACAGAATGATAACCACCAGCTTCAATCTCCACATATTCATTTCTTTCTGATAGATATTTTCCGGCAGTGCAATGGCATTGGCATATCCAATGGTACTGCGATACACCATGATTTTATATCCTTCCTGATTTGTTACAGCATATCCTTCTTTTTTCGGTAATTCCGACAAAATCTTTTGGCCCCGGACAATCACCGGATTATTGCTGTACTGCACAATGCCATTTTCATCCATCTCCATATAGGTATATGGCCATTTTTCTTTATTAAGCTGATCTGAAACACTCATATCAGGCTCAATTTCTGCATAAATATCCAGCATCTTTTGGTTACCAAAAGAAACTCTTCGCATCACGGATACTACCGGTGTCTCCTTAATTCCCAGATAGGAATCATGCATGGCCTGAATGGTATTATCGGCACCTACTACCACTTTAGAGATTGTCTGATATGTCGGGTCCAGCACCCTGACGTTAAAATTTCCGATCAATTCTTTTTGCTCTTTCGGATCGTAATAAGTGATGCCAAGAAGCTTTGTATTCACATATCCAAGCTTTATCAGTTCTTCTCTGAGAAATTTCTGCTCCAAATATCGATCATAGTTATCATTTGAACTCAAATATCTTTCTGTCGCACTTCCAATAAGTCCATCGGACTCATCTGATTGACAATACCGATCATGTCATAGTAATCACTGTCCATCTCTCGTGTAATCTGCTCCAGATATATCTGCATACTCTCCTTGATACCGTCATTCTGTATCATTCGGATCGTCATATACGACACGATTACTACTGCAAGAATACTTGACATTGCACTGAGCAGAAGAATACTCAGCATCTTCTTTTTAAGCGTTTGTTTCCCTCTGTTTTTCCTTCTCATACCAGTTTCCCTACTCCTGTTTTACCTCTTTCCACGCCACTGTAAAGTTATACTGAACAGTTAACAATTTTATCTTATTTTAATAATAGATAAATTTTTTCTGAAAGTCAACCAATGATAAAATATGATTTTTCCAACATTGAATTTTTATTTTCAAAAACACATAAAATAACCCCAAAAGCCGAATCCACACTCCCATGGATTCGGCTTTTGTATATACACTTCTATTTTCTATTTTGTATGAAGCTGTCAATCATCGCAATCACACCATCTACACCGAGCTTTGCCACATTCAGGCACAGGTCATAGTTTTCTGCCTGCCCCCACTCCTGTCCGGTATAGTATTTGTGATAGGTCTTTCTGTTGTCATTTGTCTCACGCACAACAGTCTTTGCCTTTCTCACTGAGACTCCATGTGTATCAGCCACAGTATCAACGCAGAATGCATCATTCGCTGTCAGGAAAACTGAGACAACATCATCTCTTCCCTGAAAGGCAAAGTTTGCACATCGTCCCTGAATCACATATCCCTCACAGCCGTCCTCAAGCGGCAGCCTGTCAATAAATGTAAGAGCCATAGCCGGAGTATCATGCAGCACATTATCCTCCTCCGTCTCCATCACAATAGAGTAAAGCAGGGAATTAACCGGTCTCTCACTGTAAAACTCCTCATACTCATCGTAGCAGCCTGCCTCTTTGGCACCGGCCGCAATAGCCTCTCTGTCCATGAAATGTAAATGATATTTCTCAGCGACTGCTCTACCGATAGTATCTGCATCGCAACCGCACTTTCTAGCAATTGTAATTATCATATAAATATAGCTCCTTTCTGTAAAAAAGCCAACGCGCATGAAGCGCTCAGACAAATCAATAAAAGTTTGCAAACACCGATGCAAACACCACAGTAAGTATTCCTGCCACCGCGATAGCAAGAGAGCTCATGGCGCCCTCTATCTCGCCAATCTCGATAGCCTTCGCTGTTCCGATGGCATGTGATGAAGCGCCAAGCGCCAGTCCCTTCGATATAGGCTCAGTGATTCTGAATATTTTGCAAACAAACTCTCCGAGTATATTTCCAAGCACACCTGTCACGACGATAACTGCGACAGTGATGGTCACATATCCGCCGAGTTCCTCTGATACGCCCATACCGATAGCTGTCGTAATGGACTTTGGAAGCAGTGTGACATAGTCCTCGTGTGAAAGCCCCATAAGCACTGACAACACAAGCACTGTCACAAGACTTGTTATGACGCCTGCCGTGAGTCCGAGCGCGACTGCTGCTATATTTTTCTTGAGCAGGGTCCACTGCTCATAGAGCGGTATCGCAAGGCATACCGTGGCCGGTGTCAGAAACCAGCTAAGGTACGATGCCCCCTTATTGTATGTGTCATAATCCACATCTGCCACAACAAGCACTATGATGGTCAGTACTATTGAAATGAGAAGCGGATTGAGTATTGCAAGCTTAAACTTTTTCTTTAAAAGCATACCTAGCAGATATGCAACCAGACTTACTGTGACACCGGCAAAAAGCGATGTCTGAAACAAATTATCCATTATGATTATCCTCTATCTTATTTATTTTCTCCAGCATCAGCCCTCTTGCGCTTCTGCATACGGATTACGAGCTGTGAAACATGTCCTGTAGCAATCATTACAGTAAGAAGTGCCACAACCGTGATTACAATCACTGGTACGAGCACCGGCTTAAGATTGCCCCAGGATGACATAAGCCCCACTCCCGCAGGGATAAACATGACAGGCATTATCTCTATCATGAATTTGCCTGCACTCCTTACAGAGTTAAGCGGTATCAGGCCTGTCAGCAGACCTATGAAAAGTATAACCATGCCATATATGCTCGCCGGAACAGGCAATGGCAGTAAATATTTGAGTATCTCACCTACAAACGAAATCGCAAGTATGATGAGAAATTGCTTTAATAATTTCATTTTATATTGTATCTCCGTTATATATATTTCGTGACTATTTGTAACTGTTTATCTGTGTTCCCTGACCATCATTGTACATACAATGGCAAGCAGCACGCTTGAAGCCCATATAGCGCGTATTCCTATGTGCAGTGAGCACACTCCGCCTATACCTGCTCCTATTGCAAATATCAGAATAATTCCATAGTAGTGCGCGGTCTTTTTCAGTGCCCCGATATTTCTGTCACGCAGATATATTGACAGACTCTCTGTGCCGCTTCTTAAGTTGCCGATGCACATGGTGCTGGCATAGCCGTAGCCGTTTACCTTTCTGAAGGACTGCACCTGCATAGAACAGCTGAATGATACAAGCATGGTCGCTATCATATCGTACCTGTGTGGTATGAAGCCGACCACAAACAGTATGATTATCTCTATCATCACCACTATCTGACGCCAGTGGATGCGCTTTGCCTTCTTATATCTATGCCCGATTCTCTCTGCCACAAGCACACCGAGTGCAAATGAAAGGATTGGGAAAAGATACGATAGTCCCTTCATCCATTCACCTATCATCAGATGCTGGCTCATCAGCACCACGTTTCCTGTCTGCGCATTCGAGAACACCTTGTTTCTCACGTTGTAGGTGTAGGCATCCTGAAAGCCTCCGGAAAGTGCCAGAATCGCACTCAGCAAAAAGGTCTCTGATGTCTGAATCCTTATTTTTTCTTTTTCAGTCATTTTTTCGCCTCTTTTTCTCATATTCGCTGTTAGCTGCCACACCCTCGTGTGACCCACAGCAATTACATATTTACAGCAATCCACACGGTTTATTATTATAGAAAAAAAGGGCGGATATTTCAATACCCGCCCCAAATATACAGTGTATTAAATTTTGCACAATACCTAAAATATATATTGGATATACATAATAGATATACATGATAGCTATACCAGATACTTTTCTTCAAACTCAGATACCGGTACCGGTTTTGAGAAATAATATCCCTGGAACTCATGACATCCCATCATTGTAAGCATATCAAGCTGCTTTTTCGTCTCCACACCCTCTGTGATGACGTCCATGCCTATCTTGCCTGCAAGCGTGATGATACTCTCTAATATATCCTGTCCCTTGACCTCGTTCTCAGATTTGCGAAGAAAGCCCATATCGATTTTCAGTACATCAGCACTGATGTCCTTTAGCATGTTGAGTGATGAGTAACCGCTTCCGAAATCATCAATCTCCACCCTGAAGCCTACGCCCTGAAGCTTGTGGATAATATTCATATTCTTCTCAAAATCGGTCATCAGCGTTGTCTCTGTAATCTCCAGATGCAGATTGGACGCTGCTATGCCATATTTATTAATCAGCCCTGTAAAGGTCTCATATATATCTATAATGTAAAAGTCCTTTGTAGATATATTTACAGATATATGATAGCTTCCATAGCCTTTTTCCTTCCACTCTGCAAGCTTTTGTGCTGCTTTTTCCCATATATAGAGGTCAAGCTTGTAAATGAGACCTGCGTTCTCTAAAATATCAATAAAAGCATACGGTGTCAGGATGCCTCTTGACGGATGAACCCAGCGTACAAGCGCTTCTGCGCCCTTTGCAGCACCATCACGTTTCACCTGTGGCTGTAAGTACATGACAAACTCATCATTTTGCAATGCCGGCTCAAATTCACCGAGCAAGCGTCTCTGCTCTATTGAAATCTCAAGCAGATGCTCATCATAGTATGCCACACAGCAGTCATAATTATTCTTTATGGTGTCTGCCGCTATATTAGCCTTGTCTACCATAATGCTGACAGCCTCATCCCTGTCTCTTATCTCATACACACCCATGTATGTATGCAGATGGAAAGAATTGCCCGAAAACTCACGCTGCAGCTCTTTTATTGAATCTGCCACTCTTTTTTCATCAAACTCTTCTCTTGGCAGACACAGCGCAAAGCGGTCATTCATAAGCCTTGCACAAATGGTCCTCTCAGATGGATTCGATGCCATGAGCTTCGCCTGCTTTATGAGCACCTGATTGCCCTTCTCCATTCCAAATATCTCATTGATGAATTTGAAATCCTTTATATTGCTGCAAATCAGGTAGAAGGTTGTGTCATGATACTTGTTCACCATATCGTGCACATCCTCATAGAACTGGTCACGGTTCAAAAGTCCGGTCAGACTGTCATGCGATGCCTTGTACTTTTCCTGCTCCCACGACTCATACATCTGTGTACGGTCATTGTATACAAAATAATCACATATAACGCGATTGCTCTCATCATATATGCGCTTGTAGGCAATCTCAAAATAGTGCTTTTCACCGTTTAGTTCAATATTCGTCTGGAAGGTCATACTGTCCCTTCTGTCATCTCCCAGCTTTTCAATCCACTGACTATATTTACTTTCATAAACAGACATATTGCCGCCATGCCTGTAAATAGCCTCCATCAGGTCATTGTAATATATGCACCTGCCCTTTCTGTCATAGCAGATGATACCATTGTTCATATCGCGGACCACAAGAGAGAGCATATTTTCTATAAGCTCATTCGGCACATATCTGTATGTCAGGTAATATATGATAATAGCTATAGCACCATATATAATCATAGTGAGGTCATATATGGAGTCCGAACCTATAGTAGCAATGTCAAACGAAAAGCCGATAAGGATAACTACCGCTATAGCCCCATATGCCTCCCTGTACATGCGCGATGATTTGATAATCATGTACAGATATGTAAAAATAATCAGAATCACAAACGCATATGTGAATATAAAATGCAGCCTGTACCATAGGCTGTCATTATTGAATACCACCTTAATATTCTCAGCTTTTATGGATTCTATATCAAAAATCTTATTAGTCCAGGTGTTCTCTATAAGCATATATGTGTCCAGCACCGCAAATATCATGGAAGCAGCCTGCACTCCCTTGAAGGTCTTTACAGCACCTGTATAATACTGTGTATAAAACATAAGAGCGATGAGCATCCAGTCAAACAGAGCCATAGTAAGCCCTTTCGCAAGTACTGTAACAGTGTGCCCCGGCACAAATGTAAAAACAAAAAAGACTATAGCGCAGGCAAATGTCAACGTCTCATATATACACACACTTTTACCGAGTCTGTCATGTTTTTTAAAGGAACAGATTGCGCAATGTGCAATCAGTATTGCTTCCAGCAATACTCCCAGTCCATATACTATCCTCATATTCCCACCTGTCTTCTATTACCATATTACTAACCT
>ENA-OYVR01000333-OYVR01000333.1-human-gut-metagenome-genome-assembly--contig:-NODE-333-length-11789-cov-4.756264_pt1 | contig 11789 bp, 9 predicted proteins | sample MGYA00244158_ERZ653373 | MGnify/ENA primary metagenome ERZ653373 (study PRJEB26926, sample SAMN06164990) | human gut metagenome | biome: ENVO:00009003; feature: ENVO:2100002; material: ENVO:00002003... | reverse complement strand
ATAAGAGACAGATATCCAATTCAGCAGACTTTTGCAAGGGGCAGATGGGCCTGTTTGTCCAAAGCCTACGCAGTCTCACGCGCAGCCTTTTTGTTCTGCATGACCTGGAGCGCAATGATCCCGGCAACGATCACAAGACCGATTAAATCCGAAACAGTGCCAGGGATCAGCAGCGTCAGTCCTCCGATCACCGCAAGCACGCGCAGCGGCCAGTGCATCGTCCGGAGGATATAGCCCTCCAGACCGGCGGCGACGGCGAAAATGCCGAGAAGCGCCGTAATAACGATCTGAATGACCTGAAACACGCTTGTGACGTTCTCGAACAGCATCTGCGGGTTATACGCGAAGATGAACGGGACGATAAAGGCCGCGATGGCGAGCTTCGTCGCGTTGACGCCGGTCTTCATGGGGTTTGATTTCGCGATCGCGGAGCCTGCGTAGGCTGCCAGCGCGACCGGCGGCGTGATATCGGCGACGATGCCGAAATAGAACACAAAGAAATGCGCGGCGACGAGCGGATAGCCCATCTTGATGAGGATCGGCGCGCAGGTGGAAGCCATGATGCAGTAGTTCGCGGTCGTGGGAACACCCATGCCGAGGATGATGCAGCAGATCATGGTCAGAATCAGGCCGATAAACGTTGCATTGCCAGCCAGCTGCACAACGGCGTTGATGAGAATGGAGGCAAGACCGGTGACGGTGATGCAGCCTGCGATGATACCGGCCATCGCACAGGCGACCGCGACGGTAATGGCGCCCTTCGCGCCTGCTTCCAGAGAATCAAAGACGGAGTTCGCGGAATCGCCGGCTGCGCCGAGCGCGGCCTTGCCGACGGTGCGGAACGTGCGCGTCTGCGCGCTCTGCAGGCGGAGCATAAAGAAGTTGACAAGGCCGACTGCAATGGCCGCGAGAATGGAATACGCGGCGGAGTGCGACATGGTCTTTGCACCGGAGGACACGAGCCAGACCAGCAGGATCAGCGGCAGGATCAGATAGCAGTCGCGGGCCAGAAGCCGCCACTTGGGCAGCTGATCGCGCGGAATGCCGTTCAGGCCGAGCTTTTTCGCCTCCAGATGCACGGAGATGAAAATGCCGGTGAAATACAAGATCGCTGGCAGGATGGCCTTGACTGCGACCTGCGCATACGGAATGCCGATGTACTCCGCCATCAGGAATGCTGCAGCGCCCATGATCGGCGGCATGATCTGGCCGCCGGTCGAGGCAGCCGCCTCGACTGCGCCAGCGAACTCCGGCTTGTAGCCGGTTTTTTTCATCATCGGGATGGTGAACGAGCCGGTCGTGACCGTATTGCCGACCGAGGAGCCGGATACCATGCCGCACAGCGCGGAGGAAATGACCGCGACCTTTGCCGGGCCGCCGGAAGACCAGCCCGCGAGCCGGTTTGCGAACGAAATAAAGAAATTCGCAATGCCGGTGCGCTCCAGAAACGCGCCGAAGATGATGAACAGCACAATGTAGGTATAGCACACGCTGACCGGCGTGCCGATCACGCCGCTGGTCGTGTAGAACAGCTTATAGATGATGTTCTGCAGGGCCTTATAAAAGCTTGCACCATAGCTCAGCTGATTATAGAACGCGTAGACGACCAGAAGCCCGGCGACCACAAGGATCGGCAGACCCACGCAGCGGCGGCAAAGCTCAACCAGAACCAGAATGCCGATGCAGCCGATGACCACATGAATGGGCTGGATGCGGGTGGCAAGCCGGATCATCGTCATGGCGTTGCGTGCAAAGTAGAAAAAGCAGGCCGCGCCGACGAGCATCAGGAGAATGTCGTACCACGGCAGATAGTTGGGCCGCACGTGATGCTTGCTGGCCGGGAAGTTCAGAAAGCCCGCAAGGATGATAAAGCCCATGAACAGCGGCAGCCGGATCTCCGGCATGGCCGTGGAAAACAGCGTCATGCAGATGCAGTACACGGCGAAGCACGCCATAAAGACCTTAATGACAATGGCGCGCCAGCCGGACCAGATGCGGGTGTTGGATTCGCGGTCATATTTGCGCATGACCTCATCAACGTCGGCGGCGATATTCTGCTCTGTACCGGCGTTTGCGGTCGCGGGGGTGGTCTTGTCAGGATTCTTGGACAAGATGCATCTCTCCTTCTTCTTTTTGTACGACAACTACGGCAGGGAAGCCCTGCCGTAGCTGCTGCTATGCGTAAAGTACGCGTTAAGCTTACTTGGTGGGAACGTCAAAGCCCTTTTCCGCGAAATACTTGGCCGCGCCCGGATGATAGGGGACGGAGGTAACGGAAGCGCCGAACTCGGTGCTGACCTCCGCGTACTTGGCGTGGGTGTCGGTGAGACTGGCGGCGTTGTCGAAGATATCGGCGACCAGCTTGTAGATGGTGTCCTCGGAAACGTCGTCGCGGGCGAGAACGACTGCGCTGACGGCGACGGTGATGGTGTCAGAATCAAGACCGTAAACATCCTTGCTGATGGTGACCTTGGTGTAGTACGGGGAAGAGGCAAGCAGCTTGTCGACGTGCTCATCATCGAGCGAGACAAGATAGACGTCCTTGGTCGTCGCAAGGTCAGTGACTGCCGTTGTCGGAGCACCCGCAACGATGAAGGCCGCGTCGATCTGGCCGTTTTTCAGGGAATCCGCGCTGTCGCCGAAGGACTGGTACGTCGGGTTGATGTCGGCCTCCGTCAGACCGTAAGCACCGAGCACATCCATGGCGTTGAAATACACGCCGGAACCGGCCGCGCCGATGGAGACGTTTTTGCCCTTGAGATCGTCAACAGACTTGATCTCAGGATCGGTCGTGACGATCTGCACCTGCTCGGTGTAGAGCGCGGCGACCGTGGAGAAGCAGCTGACAGCGCCGGTGTCGGCAAACAGGTTCGTGCCGTCGTAGGCGTAGGCCATCACGTCGGACTGGCAGAAGGCCAGCTCCGCGTTGCCGTCTTCCAGCTCAAAAATATTCGACTGGGAGCCGTTGCCGACCAGACCGACAATGTCAACGCCCGCGTTGTTCGTCGCGTGCTGGGCAATGACGGAGCCGAAGGCGTAGTACGTGCCGGATTCGCCGCCGGTGACGAAGCGCAGCTTGGCACCGGAGGATGCTGCAGGCGTTTCAGCGTTGGAAGCAGGTGTATCGGATGCGTCAGAAGCCGTATCGGACGTCGTCTGCGTGGGAGCCGCGGGAGAAGCGGCACACGCGGCCATGCCCAGAACGAGGACAGCCGCGAGAAGCAATGCAAGAATCTTTTTCATATCTATTCCCTCCTGAATTGATTTGCTGTGTGAAAGTATAATACATCAAAGTGCATTTTTCAAGATGCAATTTGTCATTTCAAGAAAAATTTTTTTCAAGAAATTCGTATTTTCAACGGAAATCCTTCAAAAATTAGTATAAACCTGAAATATATGAACAATCAAGAAAGATTTGATTCATTTTGATGAAAGACAGCAAACTGGATTCCTGCATATTAAGGCGAAAAATCAGGCAGCCCACGCGGGCTGCCTGATGCATGATAAATGATCTAATCTGAATTTTTATTCAGATATTCTTTCAAAAACAGAATGGCCTGCCGGTAGCCCTCGAAGCCGAGGCCCATGTAGGTCTTCACGCAGGCCAGGCGGGCATAGGAGATCTGCCGGAACTTCTCGCGCTTCGTCACGTCGGACAGATGCACCTCGACCGCCGGAAGCGCGACAGCCTTCAGCGCGTCCAGAATCGCAACGCTCGTGTGCGTATAGGCCGCCGGGTTGATGACAATGCCGTCAAACACGCCGTAGGCCGCCTGAATTTCATCGACCAGCGCGCCCTCGTGGTTGGACTGGAAGACCTTGCAGGAGATATCCGCTTCGCGGCACGTATCCTCGCAGAAGCGCACCAGCGCGGCGTAATTCTGCCGCCCGTAAATATCCGGCTCCCGCAGGCCGAGCAGGTTGAGATTCGGCCCGTTCAATATCAGCAGCTTCATCCAAGCACCTCCAAAATCTGCCGCACAGCATCCTCTACTGTGCGGTCGTTGTCGATCATAGCGTCCGCAAATTTTTCATACAGCGGCTTTCTGCGCCGGTAAAGCTCCTCCGCGCCGAGCGCCTGCGAGACGGGCCGCCCGCTGATGGGAAGGCGGCTCAAATCGCGCGTCAGGCAGAAGATCGTTCCGTTCTGGTGCAGCAGCGGGTAATTTTCCGGCCTTGTCACGCAGCCGCCGCCCGTAGCGATGACCAGCCCGGAGCGCTTGCCCAGCTCCGCCAGCACCGCCGTCTCCCGCTGCCGGAAGCCATCCTCACCCTCAAGCCGAAAAATCTCCGGGATATTCATCCCGGCCTTCTGCTCGAGTACGGTGTCCGCGTCCAGGAACGTGCGGCCCAGCTGCGCGGCCAGCCGCGTGCCGATCGTCGTCTTGCCGCTGCCCGGCATACCGATGAGAACCACGTTCTGCATCTGCGCGGCCAGCGATTTTGTGATCGCGGCAATGCGTTCGTCTGCAATCGGTGCGCCGAGGAACGCCTCGCAGCTTTTCTTTGCCTGCGCGGTAAGCATCAGAAGCCCGTTTGCCCGCTTGAGGCCGAGCTGCTCCGCCTGCAGCAGAAATTCCGTGCGCGCGGGATTGTAAATCACGTCCAGCGCGGCTTCCAGCTTCGGGAACCGGCTTAAATCGACCGGCGATACACCGGTGTTCGGATACATACCGAGCGGCGTTGCGTTTACGGCGATTTCCGCGTCCGTGTGCCGGCCGAGATTCTCGTAATTGTCCTCCCCGTGCCGCGAGATGACAACGACCTCCCGCGCGCCCATCTGCCGCAGGACATACTGCGCCGTCGCCGACGCGCCGCCGCTGCCGAAGACGAGCGCCTTTTTGCCGCGCACCTCCGTGCCGCTGGCCCGAACCAGAATGGAAAAGCCGTAAGCGTCCGTGTTGTCACCCCAGAGCGTTCCGTCCGGCCTGCGGACGATGGTGTTGACCGCACCGATGGCGCGGGCCGTGTCAGACAGCTCCGCGCAGTAGGGGATGACCGCTTTTTTATAAGGAATCGTGACATTCAGACCGTCAAATTCCCCGGAGCGCAGAAAGCCCTCCAGCTCCTCCGGCTCCTTTTCATATAAAAGATAGGAATAGCCCGCAAGCTGTGCGTGGATGGCGGGGGAATAGCTATGGCTGAGCGTCCGGCCCAGCAGTCCGCAGCGCAGTGTTTCAGAATGCATATCCAAGCTCCTTCTTTCTTCCCATCCACGCGTCCAGTACGGCGATCGCTGCCGCAGCCTCCACGCACGGGACGGCCCGCGGCACGATGCACGGGTCGTGCCGCCCGTGGATCACAAGCGTCGTGTTTTCCATCCGCGAAAGACTGACGGAGTCCTGCTGGCGGGAAATGGACGGCGTCGGCTTGAACGCGGCACGGAACACGACCGGCATCCCGGTCGAAATCCCGCCCAGAATGCCGCCGCAGCGGTTCGTTTCCGTCACAATACGCCCATCCTGTACGCGGAACGCGTCGTTATGTTCGCTGCCCCGCAGCTGTGCGGCGGCAAAGCCTGCGCCGAACTCCACGCCCTTGATTGCCGGAATGGCAAATACGGCGCGCGCGATCAGGTTTTCCAGCCCGCCGAACATCGGCTCGCCAATGCCCGCAGGCAATCCTTCAACCACGCATTCGACCACGCCGCCGACGGAATCCCCGTCCGCCTTTGCCTGCGCGATCTCCGCCTGCATGGCCGCTGCCGCATCGTCGGAAACAGCCGGGAACGGCTTTTCCGCGACTGGTGCGTCAAACGGCGCGCTGTCCGTGGCGTGCCCGATGGACAAAATGCGTGCGCGGATGGAAATGCCTTCGCGTTCCAGCAGCTGCATACAGACGCCGCCCGCAATGCACAGCGGCGCGGTCAGCCGTCCGGAAAAGTGCCCGCCGCCGCTTACGTCCTGCGCGCCGCCGAATTTGACCTGCGCGGTGTAGTCTGCGTGGCCGGGGCGGGGGATATCCTTCAAATTTTCATAATCGCCGGAGCGTGTGTTGGTGTTGTGGATGATGGCCGTGAGCGGCGCGCCGCAGGTTTTTCCGTTTTTCAGCCCGCATAAAAATTCCGGCGCGTCGGCCTCTCTGCGCGGCGTCGACCACGCGTTCTGCCCGGGCGCACGGCGGCTCAAAAACCGCTGCAATTCATCCGGATCGACCGGCAGCCCGGCAGGCAGCCCGTCGACCGTGACGCCGATGGCAGGCGCGTGGGACTGGCCGAAGATAGAGACGGTCAGATTTCCGGTATACACGCTGCTCATACTGCATCCTCCCTCAAAGAAGCAAAATCCTCCCAGAATGCGGGATAGGACTTCGCGACGCATTCGCTTCCCAGTACCGTGACCGGGCCCTCGCAGCCGCAGGCGGCCATGGCGGCGCTCATCGCGATGCGGTGGTCGCCGCAGGCGTCCGCCGTGCCGCCGGAAAGGCGGCCGCGGCCTGAAATAATCAAACCATCTGGCAGCTCCCGCGCGCTGCCGCCGAGCGCGGAAATCAATGCCGCCGTCGTTTGCAGACGGTCAGATTCCTTCAGCCGCAGCCGCGCCGCATTTATGATCCGCGTTTCGCCCTCGCAGAGCGCGGCGAGGCACGAAACGACCGGGATCAGATCAGGGATCGGCCCGGCGTCCAGCGTGATCCCATGCAGCGCGCCGCGCCGCACGGTAACAGTCTGTCCGGAGACAGTCAGCTCTGCGCCGAAGCGCGTCAAAAGCTCCGTAATGGCCCGGTCCGCCTGCAAAGACGCGGGATTCAACCCCGCCACGGTCACGCCTGTTGCAGACAGCGCGCCCATGCACAGGAAAAACGCGGCGTTCGACCAGTCGCCCTCGACTGTCTGCACGGCAGGCGCGGCATAGCGCTGCCCGCCGTCGATCTGCCAGACTTGGCCATCCTTTTTTGTAAAAATCCCCGCCGCCGCAAGCGCCTGCTCCGTCATGGCGACGTAGCGTGCCGATTGGAGCGCGCCCGTGACCGTCAGCGTGCTGTTTTCGTTTAGAAGCGGCAGCGCGAACAGCAGTCCGGAAATAAACTGCGAAGAAACATTGCCGGGCAGGGAATAGTCTCCCGCGCACAGCTGCCCGTCCGTGTACAGAACGATCCCGTCCTGCCGCAGCCGCATTCCATGCGCCTCCAGAACCTCCCACAACGGGGACAAAGGCCGCTCCGGGAGCCGCCCATGCATCTGAATCTCTGCCCGAATACCGAGTGCTCCCAGCACCGGCAGCAGAAACCGCAGCGTCGACCCGCTTTCGCCCACGTCAAGCTTTGCATTTGCGGGGCGTGCTCCGATTGGGGCGATCAACAGCCCAGCCGTTTCCTGCGTAAGCTGCGCGCCGAGTGCCTCCAGACACTGCACCGTCGCCTCAATATCCGCGCTGAAGCCGTCCAGAACCAGCCGGGACGGCGCTTTGGAGAGCGCCGCGCAGATGAGCATCCGGTGCGCCTGCGATTTGGAGGCCGGAATCTGAACCGCGCCCGTGCGCGGGCCGGGCGACATCGTCCGCGTCATTTCGCACCTCCGGCCCTCAGCCAGTCGGAAATTTCGGAGGCCGGGGTCTTTCGTATTTCGCAGCTTCCGACAGCCGTTGGAACGATCAGATTGATCGAGCCGCCGGAGGCTTTCTTGTCGTGTAGAATCGTTCCAAGCATCTGTTCGACCGGATATGCGCAGTCGACCGGCAGGCCGTACTGCCGCAGCAGCGCCAGCACCGCGTCCCGCGTCCCGGCGGTGCAGAGGCCAAACTGCGCCGCTGCCCGCACGATCATCGCCATGCCGATGGCGACGGCGGAGCCGTGGCTGACGGCAAAGCCGCTGCACGCCTCGATCCCATGGCCGAAGGTATGGCCGAGATTCAGAAGCTGCCGCTGTCCGCGGTCAAATTCATCCTGCGCAACAATATCGCGCTTCATCCGCACGCACGTTTCAATGATATGCTCCAGCTGCGCATGCGGCGGCGTGCGGTTCAGCTCCTCGAAAAACGGCGCGTTTCCAAGCACCGCGTATTTGATGACCTCCGCGCAGCCGTCGCGGAAAATTTCGTCCGGCAGGGAATCCAGACAGTCCGGGTCACAGAGCACGAGCCACGGCTGATAAAACGTCCCGGCCAGATTTTTTCCGGCGGGCAGATCGATGGCCGTTTTACCGCCGACGGAGGAATCAACCATGGCCAGCAGTGTCGTCGGGATCTGGATAAACCCGATCCCACGCAGATAGGTGGAGGCCGCAAAGCCCGTCAGATCACCCACTACGCCGCCGCCCAGCGCGACGACTGCGTCCGCCCGCGTCAGCCGGTTTTCGCACAGCGCATTCAGAAGCGCCAGATACGTCTTCGCGCACTTGGAGCTTTCCCCATGCGGAAACACAAACCGGCACACGGAAAAACCGGCGTCTGCAAGGCTTTTCTGCACCGTTTCGCCATACAAAGGCCATACGGAATCATCCGAGACAAGCATGACCGTGCCTGCGTTCGTCACGCCGCGCACCAGTTCGCCCGCGCGGCGCAGCAGCCCGCGCTCGATCAGAATGTCGTACCGCCTTGAGGCGGAGACCGTGACTGTTTTCATCGTCCGTCGACCTCCTCCTTGCGTTTTTTGCCGTCCTCGAGCAGCTGCGTCAGCGCTGCCGCATCGTCTTCTGCGATCGCGGCGCGGTATTCCATCAGTCTGTCCATCAGACAGTCCAGCTCATGGAGCATATTGTCCCGGTTTTCCAGAAACAGCTCCGACCACATCGGCGCGTTCAGCCACGCCACGCGAGTCATGTCCTTATAGCTTCCGGCGGAAAAGCCCTTGTGCGCCCTTGCCGTCGGGCTTTTGATATACGCATTCGAGACAAGATGCGCCATCTGCGAGGTAAACGCGATCATTTCGTCGTGCTTCTCCGCCGTCGTGACGGAGTAGCTGCCGAAGCCCGCCGGGCGCAGCAGCTCCTGTGCGCGGGCAAGCAGCTCAATATTGTCAAAATCCGGCGGCACAATGACCATCGGCGCATTGTGATACAGATTCGCACGCGCATGGCCGAACCCGGAATACTGCGTACCGGCCATCGGATGTCCGCCGAGATAGGTAAACCGGTACTGCTCCGCCAGCGGGAACGCCGCCGCGCAGACCACGCGCTTTGTGCCGCAGCAGTCGATCACGACGGGCCTGCTTCCGATATGCGGCGCGGCAGAACGCAGATAGTCGATCGCGGCAAGCGGCCGCACGCACAGAAGCACCAGATCGCACGTGCCGATGTTCTCCATCGTAAGCGGCGCGTTCACCGCATCCGCCAGCTGCGCGAAGGCAAGCATACTTTCGTCCACATCATAGCCGTACACCGTCCAACCGGCAGCGTGATACGCCTTTGCAAACGAGCCTCCGATGAGGCCCAGACCCACGATCCCGACCGTCATTCCGCCACCGCCTCGCGCACCGCGCGTACCTTCCGCGCGACCTCTGCAAACTGCTCACAGGTCAGAGACTGCGCGCCGTCGCACAGGGCGTGGATGGGGTCGTTGTGTACCTCGACGATCACGCCGTCGGCCCCGCAGGCAGCAGCAGCCAGCGTCATCGGCGGCACGAGTCGGTTGATGCCTGTAGAATGGCTGGGATCGACGATGACCGGCAGGTGCGACAGCTCGTGCAGCATCGGAACAGCCGCCAGATCGAGCGTATTTCTGGTGTAATCGTCAAACGTGCGGATGCCGCGCTCACAGAGGATGACATTGTCATTGCCGCTGGCCATGATATATTCCGCGCTCATCAGCAGCTCCTTGAGCGTGTTGGCAAGCCCGCGCTTGAGCAGGATCGGCTTTTTGACAGAGCCCATCTCCTTCAGAAGATCATAATTCTGCATGTTGCGCGCGCCGATCTGAATGACGTCGACGTTTTCAAACAGCGGCAGATGCTTAATGTTCATCAGCTCCGTCACGATGGGCAGCCCCGTCTCCTGCTTGGCGATCTCAAGCAGGCGGATGCCCTCGCCATGCAGCCCCTGGAAGTCATACGGGGACGTGCGCGGCTTGAACGCGCCGCCGCGCAGCAGCTGCGCGCCTGCGGCCTTGACGGCCTTCGCAACGTATACGATCTGCTCCTCCGATTCGACCGAGCACGGCCCCGCGATCATCGCGAAATGCCCGCCGCCGAATTTCGCATCCCCGACCGAAACCACGGTATCGTCCGGGTGGAACTTGCGGTTGCAGCATTTGAAGGGGTCTGAAACGCGCTTGACGGAATCGACGATATCCAGACTTTCAAGCAAAGACATATCGATCCGGCTCGTGTCGCCGACCAGACCCAGCACGGTCTGGTACTCGCCGAGCGAGGGGTGTACGTCGATTCTCTGGCTGCGCAGCCAGTTGATGAGCTGGTTCCGCTTTTCCTCCGGGACGTTGTGCTTCAATACGACAATCATGGTTTTGACCTCCAGTACAATAAAAAATGCGGCACAGTCAATTCTGTGCCGCATACAAATCACAAGCTCTTCTGCGCATCACAAAATGACCTTACTATCCGGCGACAGTAAAGTAATAATAGGACGCGAAAACAGAAGTGAACATGAGAAGACTCTCCTTACGAAATCTGTGACAATCATAGCACGCTGGACGCCGCTTGTCAACCGGGCGGGCGTGAAAAATGGGGAATCAGAGCGCTTCCGCCTCCGCAAGCCACAGGCTGCCCGACGCGTCCGACGGCATACGCCAGTCGCCTCTGGGGCTGAGCGTCACGGAGCCGACCTTCGGGCCGTCCGGGATGCACGAGCGCTTGAACTGCTGCTGGAAGAACCGGCGGCAGAACGTTTTCAGCCAGTGCCGGATCACGTCGTCCGGATACCTGCCGCCATACGCGTATTTCGCCATCCGGAACAGCTTGCGCGGCCGTGAGCCGAAGCGCAGCAGATGGTACAGGAAGAAATCATGCAGCTCATACGGGCCGACGAGATCCTCTGTCTTCTGCGCGATCTGTCCGTTTTCGTCCGCGGGCAGAAGCTCCGGCGAAACAGGCGTATCAAGAATGTCCAGCAGCACCTCCCGCAGCGCGGGCGCGCTGCTCCCGGCCTCATACTGCACGATGTAGCGCACCAGCGTTTTGGGAACCGAGCAGTTGACCGCGTACATGGACATATGGTCGCCGTTATACGTCGCCCAGCCGAGCGCAAGCTCAGAAAGATCACCCGTGCCGATGACCAGTCCGCCGGACTGGTTCGCGATGTCCATCAGGACCTGCGTGCGCTCCCGCGCCTGACAGTTTTCATAGGTGACGTCGTGCACGGCTTCGTCATGGCCGATATCCGCGAAATGCTGCCGGACGGAGGCTGTGATATTGACCTCCCGCACGCTGACGCCAAGCTCCTCGCAGAGCTTGACCGCGTTGGACTTCGTCCGCTTCGTCGTGCCGAAGCACGGCATGGTGACGCACTGGATCTCCTTCCGGCTGCGTCCGGCCAGATCGAACGCGCGCACGCACACCAGCAGTGCCAGCGTGCTGTCCAGACCGCCGGAAATGCCGAGCACGACCGTTTTCGCGTGCGTGTGCTCCACCCGCTTTTTCAGGCCCTGCGACTGGATGCGCAGAATCGCCTCCGCGCGGGCGCGCAGCTGCTCGTCATACGGCGGGACGAACGGATTGGGCGCAATGCGCCGCGTCAGAACCGTCTCGCGCAGCGGCTGATCGAAAACGACCGGCTGAAGGCCGGGAACGGAATCGTAGCTCGTCGTGCGGTGCCGCTCGTGCATGAGCCGCTGCACGTCGATCTCGGAAACCGTCAGCGAAGCGTCCGCAAACGGCTCGTTTTCTGCCAGGATCGTCCC
>ENA-OYVR01000314-OYVR01000314.1-human-gut-metagenome-genome-assembly--contig:-NODE-314-length-12066-cov-12.026059_pt1 | contig 12066 bp, 10 predicted proteins | sample MGYA00244158_ERZ653373 | MGnify/ENA primary metagenome ERZ653373 (study PRJEB26926, sample SAMN06164990) | human gut metagenome | biome: ENVO:00009003; feature: ENVO:2100002; material: ENVO:00002003... | reverse complement strand
AAGCACCAGCACTGCAGCCAATACCAATGCTATATATTTCTTCATATTGTTATACTGTCTGACTGATTACTGAATGGATGTAACCTTGTAGTCCTCAGCCTCTACAGTCTCCTTTAATTTCTCATCGGAAATGTCAGAGCTTAATGTCACTACTGCAGTTCCACTCTCATGGCTTACTACAGCCTCACTAACTGCATCAAGCGCCTCGAGTGCCTTCTTTACTCTTGCCTCGCAGTGGCCGCACATCATTCCTTCGATATTCATTGTCTTTGTCATTGATTTTTCCTCACTTTCATTTGGTTTTTTTGTTTTGTTTTTTCTATCTGATGTTGCTTTTCTGTCATGCTTAGGATCATACACCCTGCACAGATTCAGCCGCAGGGCATTGGTAACAACGCAGAAGCTCGACAGGCTCATCGCCGCCGCTCCAAACATCGGATTGAGCTTCCATCCTAATAAAGGATACCACAAACCGGCCGCAAGTGGAATACCTATTACATTATAGAAAAATGCCCAGAACAGATTTTCGTGTATATTTGTCAATGTAGCACGGCTTAACCGCACTGCTGCCGGTACATCTATCAGTCGGCTCTTCATCAGGACAACATCCGCTGCATCTATTGCCACATCACTTCCCGCGCCGATTGCAATTCCCATATCCGCACGTGTGAGCGCCGGTGCATCATTGATTCCGTCACCAACCATGGCTACCCTGCCCTGTTTTTTTAGCTTCCTTATGACAGCCTCCTTACCATCTGGAAGCACACCTGCGATGACTTCGTCCACTCCCGCCTGCTTTCCAATGGCATTGGCAGTCTGCTCGTTGTCACCGGTGAGCATAACAACTCTGATACCCATATTTTTAAGCTGTCTGACAGCTTCCGTACTGTCCTCCTTTATTGTATCTGCAACGGCTATGATACCGCAAAGCCTGTCATCTGCGGCAAAGAACAGAGGAGTTTTTCCTTCCTTTGAAAATTCGACAGCTTTCGCGCGCATATCATCTGATACTTTTACAAATTTACTGACAAAAGCAAGATTTCCTGCTTTTATCATTTTGCCTGCAAGTATTGCAGTCAGACCATTTCCTACAACAGCGCTAAAATCCGTCACCTCTGCAACAGCGATTTCATCCGTTTTAGCGCGCTCCATAATGGCTTTTGCAAGCGGATGCTCACTCTTGGCCTCGACTGATGCGGCTATTGCAAGAAGCTTTCCGGCATTATTGCCGGTTCCCTCAAAAAATGTCTCATCCGGCACGATATCCGTCACCTTCGGCTCACCGCTTGTTATGGTGCCTGTCTTATCAAGAGCCACAATCTGTGTGCGGCCTGTTGCCTCAAGGCTTGCCGCTGTCTTGAAGAGTATACCGCTCTTTGCGCCCTTGCCATTTCCTACCATTATCGCAACAGGAGTTGCCAGTCCAAGTGCACACGGACAGCTTATCACGAGCACCGAAATGCCTCTGGCAAGCGCAAAGCCCACGGTCTCACCGGCTATAAGCCATGCTATTATTGTAATGATTGCAATTGTAATAACCGCCGGCACAAATACTCCTGATACCCTGTCAGCGATTTTTGCAATAGGTGCCTTTGTCGCTGCGGCATCAGACACCATCTGTATAATCTGTGAGAGTGTGGTGTCTTCGCCTACTCTGGTTGCGCGGCATTTTATAAAGCCTGACTGGTTCACTGTGGCAGCGCTTACTGCATCTTTCGGCTGCTTATCCACAGGAATGCTCTCTCCTGTGAGTGCCGATTCGTTGACAGCGGTTGTTCCATCTATTATTTCACCGTCCACAGGGATATTTTCCCCCGGTCTGACCACGAAAATATCGCCCTTTTTCACTGCATCCACAGAGATTTCCTGCTCCACGCCATCCCTTACAACAGTTGCTGTCTTTGGGGCAAGCTGCATCAGGCTCTTTAAAGCGTCTGTTGTTTTGCCCTTTGAGTGCGCTTCAAGCATTTTTCCGACAGTAATCAGTGCCAAAATCATGGCTGCGGATTCAAAATAAAACTCATGCATATATGACATGACCGCATCCATATCTCCATTCACCTGCGCAGCTGTCATGGCAAAAAGTGCATACACGCTGTATCCAAACGATGCCGCAGAGCCAAGCGCAACAAGCGTATCCATGTTGGGAGCGCCGTGAATCAATCCCTTAAAGCCACTGATAAAAAACTTCTGGTTTATGACCATTACCGCCACTGTAAGCAGAAGCTGCAAAAGCCCCATAGCCACATGGTTTCCATTGAAAAACTTAGGCAACGACCAGCCCCACATCATATGTCCCATGGAAAAATACATGAGAACAACTAAGAATATGAGCGATGCTATAAGCCTGTTGCGTAGCTTCGGTGTCTCCCTGTCTACAAGCGCATCCTGCGCTGCCTTTAGCTGCTCTAAGCTGTTATTCGCTTTGTCATTTTCTGATTCTGTTGCTGTGCCTTTGGGACTCGCTCCATAGCCCGCCTGCTCTACCGCCTCCACTATCTGCGCATCTGTCGCGCTTCCCTCGACTCCCATCGAGTTGGTCAAAAGGCTGACAGAGCAGCTCGTCACACCATCAACCTTAGAGACCGCCTTTTCCACTCTGGCAGAGCATGCCGCACAGCTCATTCCTGTAACTGTATATTGCTTCATACTGTCTGTATTTCCTTCTTTCTACTATTCGAATCTAACTATTCAGAAGCCTTTTCTAAAATCTCTCAATTCCTGTCACCTTGAAATCCAGTCTTTCGATGGCAAATGTGATTTCCTCATCGCTTAGCTCTCTGGTTGCCTCAACATGTGCCACGCCATGCTTTAAATCCACATCTGCCGATACTCCGCTCATCTTCTGAAGTGAGCGTGTGACTGAGTTCTTGCAGTTCATGCAGTGCATTCCGTCTATGTGCACATCTGCTCTCGTGACAATCTCGCCTGTAAGCTGTACTGTGGCTTCCTCGTCCTCCTTCATGGCTCCACCGCCACAGCAGGCGCCTTCGCCCTTTGAATGCTTTATAGTCTCCTTTAAGCCCACAATCACCAGTGCGGCAATTATTGCTATTATTAATATTGTGATTATTGTACTCATTTTTATACCCGCCTTCTTATAATACTACTTCATAAGCTTCTGCAGTGTGTTCAAAAGCTCATCTATTGTCTCATCCCTGCCGGCTCTTATGTCATCTGCCACACACGTCTTTATATGATTGGCCAAAAGGACTTTATTGAAGCTGTTGAGCGCGGCATTTGCGGCCGCCACCTGTGTGATGATGTCAGGGCAGTAGCAATCCTCATCCAGCATACGCTTGATTCCACGGATTTGCCCCTCTATACGGCTAAGTCTGTTGATGAGATTCTTATATTCCTTCTCTGACCGCTCTTTTTTGCGGTTGCAGCAACAGCATTTGGTTTCTTTTTCTGCCATGTGTGCCTCCCTTCTTTCTTCATTCCACATTTGTTGTATATGTCTAACCATACCCCTTATGGGTATCCGTCTTCAAGAGCATTATATACCCCGGTAGGGTATATTGCAAGGGCAGATTTCCTTATTGAGAAATTTTCAAATTATCTTCTGCTCCTCCCTCATGTTCTACAATAACCCGGTCTGTGATATTCTCCTTATTTTCTCCATCAAGAATATAATACTCCCCACTATACGGCACTTTATAGCTCACCTTAACGTCTCTGCTTATAGCTCCCAGTTTTTCAGCTTCTTTTGCCTCCGCCGGCAAAATATATACATCCTCATAACCGGTATATGAGTATATGCTTACCGTTTCATCTTTTTCCAAATAAACAGTCGGACCGCTATATTTTCTATACACTAGATCACATGCCGAACCATTATTAACATCAATTAATGCCTGAATATGTTCAATCATATCGGCTGCAAATGACCTCACCGGCGTGATACACATACACAAGACAACTACAGTCACAACTGCTATCGCGGCAAAATATGCTGGATATCGTTTTGAGCTGTGAGTGGTATGTAATTCCTCGATACATTCTTTTCTTACCTGCTCAATATCAGGCATTTTATGTTGCGCAGCATGTCTTAAAATATCATTTTTCTTCATTCTGTATCAATCCTCCTTATCCAGATTTTTCCTAAGCTCCCTTAAGGTTCGATATAATCTGTTTTTTATGGTTGATTCCTTTACAGAAAAAAGGAGTGCTATTTCTGAAATATTTTTATCCATATAGTAATATAGATAAAATATTTTTTTAGTAAGTTCATCCTTCGCAGAAAGATATGTAAACACACTTTGTACTGTTTCTTTTGATATTGCTATATCGTCAAACAAAGTCTGTTGTACAGCTATATCATTTTCATCTGCCGACAAAATATTATAATCGTTCATTTCCTCAATGCCACGAAGCTTTTCTTTTAATTTATAATGACGAAAAATTTTTCTCTTTGCTATTTGCATTACAAGTGCATCCGGCTGCTTAAAATATGATATTCCACGTTTTTGTATTATTTTAACAACCTCTGTATAGGTTTCCTGAAATATATCTGCTACATCTTCAGTTTTTCCACATTTTACAATGATGTACGCTAAAACCTTCTGATTGGTTGAGGCATATAGCTCATTAAAAAAGTCATCCTGTGCCTTATTAATCAATCTGCATCCCTCCCTTCACTATATATGTGTCCCACACCATAGAAAAAGTTTCATGTTATACTATACTTTTATAATAAAAGCATGCAAGCTGTGTCCTGTCCCTCAGCTGCAGCTTTTCGAGTATGACACTGATATAGTTTCGTACGGTTCCCTCACTCAGATACAGCTCATCCGCTATTTCCTTGTTGTTTAGTCCTTCTGCAACCAGCTCTATGATTGAAAGCTCCTTGCCGCTTATATCATAGCTCTTCATTGCGTCAATGAACCGGGCCTGACCGGTGCCTGATGAAGCTTTACCATCAGCTCCGAACAGGTGTGGTATCCTGTCCATTATCTGTGTTCCAAACACTGTCTGTCCGTTGTTTACAGCTCTAAGTGCCGGGGCAATACTCTCAAAGGCCTGTTTTAGTATATAGCCTTTCGCCCCCAGCGAGATTGCTTTTACTATGTATTCATCATCCGAAAATGTGGTCAGAAGAAGTATTTTGGCATCCGGATATTTTCCGAGTATTTTTTCTGCTGCTTCAAGACCTGTCATGCCCTGCATCCTTATATCCATGAGCATCACATCGGGCATATGCTCCTCGTACAGCTTTACCGCCTGCTGCCCGCTGTCTCCAACCGCAGACACCTCTATGTCATCCTGTGCGCTCAGTATTGTATTCAGCGAAAGTGATACGAGATTATCATCATCTATTATTACTATTTTCATGTCCTGTTCCTTTCTTTTTCAAGCCTTGATTTTTATGTATATCCTCACTTCTTCATGAGCGTCACAAATATCATGAGACCATCGTCTGCCTTTATACGCATGGTTCCTCCTATCGCTGCAACACGCTCTTTTATATTTTTTATGCCTATTCCATCTCCTGTTTCTCCCGAAAGTCTTCTTTCGTCAGCCGATGTGCCATTGTCCATTATCTCAAGCTGGTAAAAGGCGGGATGCTCTCTGACTATTATCCTGATTTCATCGCCGTTACTGTGCTTAACTGCGTTGTTTACCGCTTCCTTTGCAATTGCAATAAAAGCATACTTGACATCTCTTGGCACATCATCCTCACAGTCGTATTCGAGTGAAAATGCAAATGCACTGTCTGTAGGCTTAAGCTTCGCAAGCGCCTGACGCAAATCGACCGATTCATCGTACAAATCATGAACGCTTTTTCTCATGCTGTCCATTGCCGTATCGAGTGTACTCTTCAGATCTGAGATAGGCGCTTTAAGCTTTTCATCGGTATTTATCACACCGATTGCCCCCACCTGCAAAATAGAGCGCGTAATCATGTGCCCCACGTTGTCGTGTATCTCTCTTGCGATACGGTTTCTCTCCTTTAGCGTGGCATTGTATATCTGCGCATTCTGCTTCTCGATAAGCTGGTGATTCATCTGCTCCATAAGCATATCATGCTCCATGGACGCATCTCTCATGCTGTGCAGCTTCATCTGATACCCCAAAAGCAGCTCTGTGAAATACGAAAGCATTACCGCAAAAGCCATGAGAAGTACAACCTCCAGGATATAAAAAATCCCGGGTGCTATATGTTTTATCTTTAAAATACAGTCCACAAAAACAGCTATCCCCACTACTGCTGCAGCCATCCTCGACACCGTGTATTTTTTCTTCCTGAATACCATCGCTGCATACGGCAGCATAAAAAATGATGGTGCAAAAAATACTCCGGACAGAATATAAACCGCCAGAATCAAATCCAAAGCCCGGTCTGCCGTTTTGCTCTTGTTAGCAGGACTCATCTGCGGCACATCCTGCATGTCTATAAATGTGCACACGATTATTCCTGTAAGTATGCACGCTATCATGACGTAATCGACCTGAAGGGATACCACCATAAGCATCACGCATGATAGAACTATTAAAAACTGACTACATATCTTATACATCAAAAGCCTCCATTTCCGTAAAATAAGCTTACAACAAATTCCATCAAACGTCACTATGACAAATGTCATTTTTTACACAACCATGCCTCATCCAAACATAAATACGAATGTGACATTTGACACTTACTTTCCGGCACGCCATATAGTAATCTGTTATTGAGCCAAATATCAGGCTTGCAACCAAAAATACAACATTATGGAGGCAATTCAATGGATACAACCAAAAATGCGATAGAAGTAACCAACCTTGTAAAACGCTACAAGGAGCTTGTGGCACTCGACCATTTCAATCTGACCGTTAAAACCGGCGAGATTTTCGGATTGCTCGGACCAAACGGCTCCGGAAAGACCACAACTATAAACTGCATACTCTCCCTGCTCACATACGACAAGGGAGATATAAAGGTATTCGGGCAGGAAATGTACTCAAACAGCTACGATATCAAACGCGAAATCGGCGTGGTCATGCAGAATGTGGCCGTGTACGACGAGCTGACTGTATATGAAAATATCGACTATTTCTGCGGTCTTTACGTGAGTGACAAAAAGCTCCGCGAAAAATATGTAAAGGAAGCAATGGATTTCGTAGACATAGCGGATTACAGCAAATTTCTGCCAAAGAAGCTCTCAGGCGGACTTTTGAGACGTCTCAACATCGCGTGTGGCATAGCACACAAGCCAAAGCTCATCTTCTTCGATGAACCGACCGTGGCTGTCGACCCTCAAAGCAGAAACAAGATTCTGGAGGGCATCAAAAGACTAAACCGTGATGGTGCGACAATCATCTACACCTCACACTACATGGAGGAGGTTGAGCAGCTCTGTGACCGAATACTCATCATGGACAAGGGCAAGGCTCTCGCGCTCGGCACAAAGGATGAGCTAAAGCGCATGATCAAAAATACAGAGACAATAAACGTAGAAATTGCAGACCTGTCAGAAACACAGCTTGACTCATTAAAGCAGCTGCACAATGCATATCAGGTCAGCTTTGAAAACGGACAGCTTCGGATTTATTTCAGTGGCGGACGCCACAATATAATCCATGTGCTTGATTATCTAGAGCAGAATAATCTGTCCTTCGGTCAGGTGTACACGCAGCTTCCGACTCTTAACGACGTATTCTTAGAGATTACCGGAAAGGAGCTAAGGGATTAATGAATGGATTAAAATTATTTTTTCACAACTCAAAATACACCATGCTAAGCATGTTCCGCCTGAAAGTCACGCTGTTCTGGACACTTGCATTTCCACTGCTGCTCGCCACCTTTATGTATATGGCATTCGGGAATCTGTTTGAAAAGGATGAAATGTTTAAGACAATAAATGTAGCAGTGGTTGAATCTGAAAATGATGACACTCTGATGAGCGTGCTTGAGTCTCTCGATGTAAACCATACTGATTCAGCCAGTAAATCCGACGACAAGGCCGACAGTTCAAATTCATTTTCAGACCTCATAAACATGAAGCTAATGGATAGCTCAGCAGCCAAAAAAGCTCTAAATGACAAAAAAGTGACCGGCATTATTTACACAGAGGATGCTTCACTTGTAGTGGATGAAAACTCATACAATGCCACAATACTTGAATCCATCCTGACACAGTACAAACAGCAAAAGGACGTATTTGCAAACATAGCAAAGACTAATCCGGCTGCACTTGAAGCTGCAATTGCCGGACTATCTGACACCACATCAGAGTATAAAGAGATTTCTCTTTCATCAGGAAATCAGGATGAATACACCAATTACTTTTACGCTGTATTTGCGATGAGCTGCCTGTTCGCCTCATTTTCAGCTGTGACAGCCACAAACCGTCTGCTTGCAAACACAAGTCCTCTCGGCATGCGAAAAAGCCTTGCAGCTCTAAGCAAAAACATACTGATTTTTTCAGAGTATATCTCACTCTTAATCATCCATTTTGTTGTCGAGCTAATTGCATTAGTCTACCTGACACTACTCGGTGTGGACTTCGGAAACAAATATCCGGCAATCCTCCTTACACTGTTTTTCGGCTGCATGATAGGTCTTTCAATCGGAGTGATAATAGGTGCCATTCCTAAGCTTACAGAGGGCAGTAAAATCGGTATCTCTGTCGGAATCGGCATGGTGCTTTCCGTGCTTGCGGATTTATGCGCCAACGGGATAAAGGATATGATTGAGCACAAGCTTCCGATTGCTAACCGCCTCAACCCTGCCTGTCTCATATCCGACTGCTTTTACTCGCTCAACGTATATGACAGCTACGACAGATTTTTCAGAAATATATCAATAATGGCAGTTGAATCAGTGATTCTTTTAATCATTGCCTTTGCACTGCTTCGGAGGGAAAAATATGCAAGTATTTAAATCATATTTCAAAATACTCAACAGACATATGGGCCAGATGATTATGTACCTGTCCATATTCATAGGTATCATGGTCGTTCTCACTGCGACACGCACAAACAAAGCAGAAGGTGATTATGAGGCTGCCAAGCCCAAATTTGCGGTATTTGACTACGACAAATCATCAGAAAGCAAAGCTCTGACAGAGTATCTTAAAAAGACATGCATCAAAAAAAATATTAAAAATGACAAAAAGGAAACTATGCAGGATGAGCTTTTTGCCAGAAACGTAAACTGTGTTCTCATCATAAAAGAAGGCTTTAGTCTCGATGTCGTTACCATACCAGGCACACAGGCAGCGACCACCTTTGAGTCTGCCATAAACAGCTTTACAAAAACATACAATACCTACATCGCTTCCGGCTACTCTGAAGCTGACGCTCTAGCTGCAGTAAACACCTCGCTAAGTCAAAAGGCTTCTGTCTCGCTACTCAACGGCAAAAGTGTCACCTCGCACTCAGGGATATTCTACTGCTTCAGTTATCTGGGATGGGTGCTCCTTGTCATGATGATTGCAGGTATAGCTCCTGTCCTTCAGGTTTTCTCCAAAAAAGAAATCAAGGAGAGAACATCCTGCTCATCCTATAAATTTGCAAACTACAACCGCGAGCTGCTTTTGGGTGTGATTTTAACCGGACTTGCAGTGTGCGCTGTAATTTTTGTCTCAGCTACAATCATGTTTAAAGGCAGCACATTCTCGTTTTCAGGTTTCCTGTTCACACTCAACATGCTCTGCTACATGCTCGTTTCACTTGCATTTGCCTTTTTCATAAGTAAAATCACCTCAAACAGTGAGATACTGAACATGTTTGCGAACACAGTGTCACTCGGCATGGCATTCCTGTGCGGTATATTTGTGCCGGAGGAATTTCTAAATGATGGCATCATAAAAGCCGCCCACTTCCTGCCTGCCTACTGGTACAACCAGGCTGTAAAAAATATTGACTTTCATCCGGTCAAGGAGCTTGGCTTCATTTTCATGTGCATGGGAATACAGCTGCTGTTTGCCGCCGCAATAATTGTCGTTACCCTTCGCATCACAAAAGCGCCTTACGGCATCAAAAAACATGCAGTAGCTGCAGCTGCTCATAAATAGCTCTGCCTCATATATGAATATATACAACGAAAAAGCCGGTACATCATGCTTCCATGAATGTACCGGCTTTAAATACTTAGCAGTCCGTACGGGAATCGAACCCGTGTTTCCGCCGTGAGAGGGCGGCGTCTTAACCGCTTGACCAACGAACCGTGTATTATAATATCATGGTCAAACGAATAATGCAAGTACTTTTTTAAATTTTTTTTTTAAATTTTTTCCGATCTCTTTACCTTGAACATTATCCCTTTAATGTTCTTGTTTTATTAATTCATTTTCACTTATGTAAAAGCTTAATGATAATTACTATTACTCTTTCCGACCTGCTTATCATAAAAGCTTTAATACATCTATCTTGTTTATTGATACCTCAATTTATTGTTACTCCAAATATTTCTCCTTCCATTTATTTAATTTTAACTATTCATACTTAACCTCTAGATAACATTATACAATCTTTCGGTCACACAACGGTCACACGGGAACAACTTTGTGAAAACTGCACATTGAGCAATTAGTTTTCAATCTGATTTTTAGACATTTTTTGCTTGTTTTAGTCATTTTTCACCTTTTTTTTAAATCGATACTCATTCTCCCTCTTTCATTTAGCAGCCTAACAACTGTATTTTCACATCATCTTCTAACTTATCTTCAAAAACTTCCTCATACTCTCTAATTTGTCTCATCGTTTCACCATAATAAGTTACTTCGTTATAAAATCTTTTGAACACAAATGGATTTTCTGTCTCTTGTTCTAATTTGTAAAACTATTGCAATGATATACATTGTCATCATTTTCTTTCGTCAATCTCCCCTCTCATTAAATTAGGTAAATACATAATTTTAACCTCCTCCCCTTTTACAATCTGATTATCTACCATTCCATACGCATCTATCTGATTGACCTTCTCATTTTCTTTTCCTACTTTTTCATTAATAGTTCCATTTGTTACCTTGACGTTATAATATTTGTCCAATATCTCCCTGTCATTGCTGTCTGTAATATTGCATATGCTTACATCAAACGGCAGCTCTTTCAGACATACGGATACGGTCACATTTTTCGCTGTAATAGTCAATTATATCCATTCTTGTCTTATATATCCACCGCCCTCTTAAATGTATTCGTGACACTCACACTGTAATACTTAGGTTCTTCCAGATCTGCATTATCTATCCACTCATCATCCTTGGCGTTTCCATAACCTGCGCGCAGCATGTTCTCTATATTTGCCTCACTATGGCTGCCTGCTTACAGCGACTTTCTTCAAAATAAAAACAACGGCTGCAGCATCCACTTTCCGTGAATGATGCAGCCGATCTGTCGTTACATCGTGTAACTGTTTTAGACTCTGGCTTTGCGACCTTATGTTTCCATAAGTGTGCCTTGATAGGTGTAATTTTATCGGTTTTGGGTAGTCTTGTCAACAGACTCTATCCGGACTTCGGATGCCTTGTTTCGTGTCTTCAAATCATTTATTATCCAGAGATAATAAGTCTTGCCGTCCACATCAAGTTCATGTACCTCATCAATTTTCTGGTCATCAACCGTTACGTTACTAATGTCAGAATAATCTGTGACGCCCCATGCCGGAATTGCTTTATATTTCTTCTCTACACTGGCTTTAAATGTGTGAAGCATGCTTTGTGAAAGATCCGAAACAAAAGTCTCTTCCCATGTATAGCTGTCTTCTGCAAGACTCTCCACAAAATCAATATTTAAAACACGTCCTCCACAATAAGTATATCCCTCATTATCTTTCATGAAATCAAAACAATTTACATATGATGTATTTCCTTCATTTTCTTCTTTGTTTTGAAATTTTCCCTGCATATAAACATGAACTACCCCATTATATTCTGTCTGACATAACTGTTTTTCTGATTTCACTTTTTCATCTACATCTAATAATGCCTCATCTACAGACTTATATTTATTTGGATGTACATCATTAATATATGTCATAGCATTTCCATTTGCTCCCTTTAAAAATTCATCATCCCTATGCAAATAACTCATTATTATACATATACCTGTCTCTTATACACATCTGAGCTGCCG
>ENA-OYVR01000307-OYVR01000307.1-human-gut-metagenome-genome-assembly--contig:-NODE-307-length-12122-cov-4.846772_pt1 | contig 12122 bp, 12 predicted proteins | sample MGYA00244158_ERZ653373 | MGnify/ENA primary metagenome ERZ653373 (study PRJEB26926, sample SAMN06164990) | human gut metagenome | biome: ENVO:00009003; feature: ENVO:2100002; material: ENVO:00002003... | reverse complement strand
CGAGATGAGCGCTAGTCTCGGGGGCTCGGAGATGTGTATAAGAGACAGGGGCGCGCCGGGGCGGCGGAGCGCGGCGGCATCGGCACGGGCTCCTGACGCACCTGCTGCATGATGCGCGCGGTCAGGTCGGCGGGCGGCGTGGCGGCCGCGTCACGGACGGCGGCCTGAAGCGCCAGAAAGTCGTCATAAACGCGCTGACATTCGGGGCAGGTGCGCAGATGTGCGCGCAGTGTCTGCACCTGCTCCGGCGGCAGTTCGCCGTCGAGCAGCTGGCTGATCTGCTGCTGGTAATGTTCACAGGCGCTCATCCGTCTGCACCTCCCTTCGTCTGCTTTGACGCATATCGGTCGGGAAGGTTCCCGTCGGCGAGCAGGAAATCGCAGAGCCGCCGCCGCGCGCGGAACAGGCGCGATTTCACCGTGCCGGCCTCAAGGTGCAGCACCTTGCCGATCTCGGCATAGGACAGGCCGTCGAGCTCGCGCAGGATGAGGATCTTGCGGGCATCGTCCGGCAGGCTGTCGAGCCCGCGCGCGACGGAGCGGCGCATTTCGCTGCGGGTCAGCTGCTGCTCCGGGCCGACGCTCTCGTCGGCGGGGAGGTCGAACTGCGGCTGCTCGTTGTCGTCCTCGGAGGCGGTGAGCGACACGGTCGGGTGCCGCCGGCGGCTGCGCAGAAAGTCGATGCACACGTTCGTCGTCAGCCGGTAGAGCCAGACGGAGAACTTGCTCTCGCCGCGGAACGTGCCCAGCGCCCGATAGGCGCGCAGGAACACCTCCTGCGTCATGTCAGCGGCATCCTCCTCGTTGCCGACGGTGCGCAGGGCGAGGTTATACACTTGTTTTTGGTAGGCGACGACCAGCGCCTCAAAAGCGTTGGCGTCCCCGGCACATACCTGAGCGATGATGCGCCGTTCCTCGTCCTGATCCATGGATCTCTTGCCTTTCTGCGGTCAGTCCCGCAAGTCGCGCTGGATGGCGTGCGTGATGCGCCGCAGGTCGTTGAGCGTCTCCACGTGCACGACCTCCTGCTTGTAGACATTGGCGTGCGGCACGCCGCGCAGATACCAGCAAAACTGGCTGCGCGCCTCAAGGCACGCCAGCCGTTCGCCCTTGATGTCGGCGGCAAATTCGATCTGATGCAGCGCCGCCTCGATCCGCTCGCGCAGCGGCGGCAGCGGCGGCTCCGGCTCGCCGGCGATGGCGGCGTTGCCGCGCGCGAACAGCCACGGATCGCCGAAGCAGCCGCGGCCGATCATCGCGAGATCCGCGCCCGTGTAGCGCAGGATATGCGCTGCGTCCGCGCCGGAAAAGATGTCGCCGTTTGCGATGACGGGGATCGTCACGGCGCGCTTGACGTCGCGGATGATGTCCCAGTCGGCACGGCCGGCGTACATCTGCACGCGCGTGCGCCCGTGCACGGCGATGGCGGACGCGCCAGCCTGCTGGCACATCTGCGCAAAGGCCACGGCGTTGACATTGCCGCCGTCCCAGCCTTTGCGGAATTTCACGGTCACGGGTGCGTCAACAGCCTTGACGACCGCCTCAATGACGCGCCCGGCGAGCTCCGGGTCGCGCATGAGTGCCGAGCCGTCGCCGCTGCGGATGACCTTCCCGACCGGACAGCCCATGTTGATGTCGAGAATGTCCGCGCCGGAGTATTCCAGCGCCATGGGTGCGGCCTCGGCCATGACCTCCGGCTCGTGGCCGAAGATCTGCACGGCGGCGGGGTGCTCGTCTGGCGGCGACCAGAGCAGCTGCTTCGTTTTTTCATCGTGATAGACCAGCGCCTTGGCGCTCACCATTTCCGTGCAGGTGAGGGCGGCGCCCTGCGCGCGGCACAGCGCGCGAAACGGCGCATCGGTCACGCCCGCCATGGGCGCGAGCACGAGCGGGCCGTGAATGTCCACGTTTCCGATCTTCACCATGCGATCTCTAGCTCCACGGGGCAGTGGTCGCTGCCGTAAATGTCCGAGCGGATACCGGCGCTCTCGATCTTCTCCGCCGCGCGGTCGGAGCACAGGAAGTAGTCGATGCGCCAGCCGGCGTTGTTTTCCCGCGCATGGAAGCGGTAGCTCCACCACGAGTAGGCGTCCCGCTCGTCCGGGTGCAGGGCGCGGAACGTGTCGGTGAAGCCGGCGTGCAGCAGCTCCTGAAATTTTGCGCGCTCTTCCGGGCTGAAGCCGGGGTTGCCGACGTTGCGCTTCGGGTTTTTCAGGTCGATCTCGGCCGCTGCAACGTTCATGTCGCCGCAGATCACGACCGGCTTGTGCCGGTCGAGCGAGCAGACGAACTCACGGAACGCATCGTCCCACTGCATCCGGTATTCCAGCCGGCGCAGACCGTCCTGCGCATTCGGCGTGTAGACGCACACAAGATAAAACTCCGGGTATTCGGCCGTGATGACGCGGCCCTCCAGATCGTGCTGCGGCAGACCGAGGTTATACTGCACGTCGAGCGGTTCGGCCTTCGTGAAGAGGGCAGTACCGGAGTAGCCTTTCTTCTCGGCGCTGCACCAGTACTGGTGATATCCCGGCAGCTCGAGTGTGATCTGCCCGGGCTGGAGCTTCGTCTCCTGCAGGCAGAAGATGTCGGCGTCCAGCGCGCGGAACGTGTCCGCGAAGCCCTTGGTCACACAGGCGCGCAGTCCGTTGACATTCCAGGATATAAGTCGCATTTCGTGTCCTCCGTTTTCACCGCCACGCAGCGGTTGATCGTGATGCCCTGATCGTAGAATTTCGCCTCGTAGTCGGTCATGACACCGACCGGGCCGTCGGCGTGCAGGTCGTGCGTGACCTCGCGCAGCTGCCAGCCCTCCTGCTCGAACTGCTCGAGAGAGAAGGCGAACAGCGGGTCGTTGTCGGTCTTGAACCAGATCTCGCCGCCGAGCGGCAGCACATTTGCATACAGCGCCAGAAAGCCCGCATAGGTCAGGCGGCGCTTGTACTGGCGCGATTTTTTCCACGGATCGGGGAAGTTGATGTAGATGCGCGAAACCTCGCCGGGGGCGAACATATCCAGCAGATTAATCGCGTCCCGATCCAGAAACCGCACATTTTCGATCCCGCGCTCGGTCACGCGCTCCATGCCGACGACCATCGCGTCCGGCACTTTCTCGATCGCGGCGAGGAAAATGTCCGGATTCTGCGCCGCGGTGTCGGCCGTGAAGCGCCCCTTGCCGCAGCCGAGCTCCAGCTGCAGCGCCTGATGACCGGGGAACTGCTCCAGCCAGCGGCCGCGCAGCGCCTCGGGCTCGGTGATCATGGTGGCGGCGCAGCGCTGCATGCGCGGGACGAGGTTGGGCTTTTTTCGCATTCTCATAAGTTGATGCTCCTGTCCTGACAGATCATAATTTTACTTGTAGAGCATACCACACCCGACCCGAAACTGCAACGCAGAAAACCGTTGCGAATTTCTAAAGAATGTGTTAAACTTTATTTTACGCAAATTGCAAAATGTACAGGCTTGCCGCCTGTGCAGTCTGAAAGCGCACGCGGCTGCTGAGCACGATCGCGGAAAACGCACGCGGCAGGAAGCGCCGTTCCCTTTTATTTAAATGTGTGCAAACGCATACTGCCGCGCTGAAAAGTACATATCCGGGTGTAGCGCAGCTGGTAGCGCGCCTGCTTTGGGAGTGCCGTGGCGGTATCCGGGATAGGGTGAGGCGAAACGCCGCAAAGCCTTGCGACACCTGCGTTTGCAAGATTTTTCCCGATTGCCGAAAGCAGCACAAAAGCGGCTTTGACCACAGGAATGACCACAGACATAAAAATCTTTGATTTTCCTCCCTGCCGTGATATAATGGTAGAAATTGAATATCCGGGTGTAGCTCAACTGGTAGGGCGCGACATTTGGGATGTCGAGGTTGGGTGTTCAAGTCACCTCACTCGGACCAAAATCCCTCTGAAATCAACGATTTCAGAGGGATTTTCTTATTCTTTGTCTATTGCGGCGCAAACATTGAGTTTGTCATTCTTAACATATCTTTTCGACAAGCGCAGACTTAATATTGTATTTTTGCCGAATAGCTGTATAATAATTCTAATGGACTTTTACGCCTTCAAAGATTCAGATTGTGTGTCTTTTATACTTCATAGTGCGCCAAAACATATTCAGGGGGCTATAATGCGGAGTGTTAAAACAAAGGAGGAAAAACATTGATGGAAGAACTCAAATTGTTTATTAATGCATTTAAATCTGAACAGCCAGAAAATTGTATAAGCGTGTTCTTTTCCCGAAGAATTACGAGCAATGATATCTCAAAATATTCTACTCATCAGCCCAGTGTTTCTCCTCAAGTGCAAAATGATATTCTTAGAACAGTGCTTCCAAATATAGAGAATCAATTAGCTTCATATCAAATTGTAGAATATAATCCTGTTGGAGTTTTGGATGGTTCGCTCGAAAAGTTATCACTAACCGAAATTCCCATGTTTGATTCATTTAAAGAAAGCCTGCAGCCTGAGAACCTTTTTCGGGATATGAGTTCGCTAAAAGTCGATAAAATTGGCTTCTACTGCATTCGAATAATCTACAACAGGAAAGAACTTTATCTGTTTAGACAATTTCAAAAATTAAAGAAATTGCGGAGCGGTATATTGACAAGAATTGTCGATAATGAGTTAAATGTAATTGAAAGTGATTTCTTAGGGATTGATGAATTCACAGATATTGTTGCATTTGATGGCTCGCTGTATTTATTCAACCATATCTCCTTAGAACGCATCTTTAATTACAGAGATGAATTTTTAAGGAAAACGCATGAAGCTCTTGGTGAGATTTTAAGTAAAGGAATTCTTAGTAACATCGAACAGTTTACTGCCGATTGTTGCAGTGACATACGAATTATGAAGCGTTTTACCTCGATTATGACAAAAGAACGTCTCCCTATGTTTTTTGATAATTATGATCGTGTACCAGAAATCGTGAACGAACTGGGGCTGGATATTGAATTTGATGCAGACGGAAAACTAATATATCGGGAACGCTCGCAGTTGTTTCATATAGTAAACCTTCTTTCTGATTCCTATTTTAAGTCTCTACTGGCCAATCGAACCGGTGTCGCTATGGTAGAGGGTGAGATTTAAATGCTAAGTAAATTTTCGAAGTGGCTAATATATGCTGCATCGTATTCTCCGGCATATATTATTCTCGCAATTCGGCTACTTCTTTCTCCACAAGAGGAGGCCGAGTCATTACTGCAGAAAATATCACTCAATTATACACTTAATATGCCAGCCATCATCACTCTATCTGTGCTTTTCTTACTTTCCGTTCCAGTTCTACAGAATATTCGAAAGTTAAACGCCAACGAGCGCATTTGTGTAAAGATTATCAAAAATTGTACTGGAGAAATGGCCTCCTTTTTTATCCCCTTTATATTCTCTTTGTTGACTATAGGAATAGATTGGTATGGGTGGCTAATCTCTTTGCTCATTTATTTGTTTGCTGGATTTATAGTCCTCCAAGCCGATTGGATACATCTTTGCCCAGTCTTCTTCTACTTGAGATATCGGCTATACCAAGCGGAAGATGGTTCTTATGTGTTGTCTCGGTTGAATGTAGAACAGTTTAATCAGCTCTTATTAGATAGCACGAACGGTATTGAGGCCCGAGCACTTATTCCTAAGTTGTACATTGTTACCCAAAAGCATTTTCAACTTTAATGCATAACTGCAAACATATTTATAGGCTATATTTTTGAGTTGACCTCTCTGAGTACTATTTGCTTGATACTCAGAGAGGAACTTCTTTTTATTATCTTTTCAACGGCCGCCCATCGCCTTCGCCCAAATCCTTCAGTCGCTGCGCTTCCGCAATTTCTGCCTTCATCTCCACGATCAGCACCTTTAGCTTTTCCTCGCACTCCTTGCGGGTGTGTGCATAGACATTGCGGGCGTGCTTTTTACCATCGGGCCACTTGGGAGAGTAGCGCCCTTCAAAGAGGTGGTCGTTGATCTCGCTGATGCAGCCGGTGCCGGATCTGCGCTTGCGGCCCACGTAGGGCTTGAAGTCGGTCCTTCTCGGCTTTTCCGCCTGGGCCGGGGCAAGTTTTCCACCCCGGCTCTGAAGCGTCCTCCTGTGGTGCTGCTTTGCCGATGCCACGGTCGATGTTGGCGGCGGCTGTGCGCTGCATGTCATCGGTGATGTGGGTGTAGATGTCCAGCGTGGTGGCCGCCGACACATGTCCCAGCATGGCGGAGAGCGTTTTCACATCCATGCCGTTTTCCAGCGCCAGCGTTACAAAGGTATCCTCTCACCCTACGGAGAAAAGGTGACTGCTTTGACCACCCTGCTCCGAAAAAGATGTGCTCCTCAATATACGGCCACGAGAGAGGACAAAACTTTTATGGTTTGCCAGCTTTTTCACCATACGGAGAAACATGGGCCGTTTTGACCAGTGTTTTTCAAACTTTTTCTTCACTCTCCGTTATACGGAGAAACACAGACCGTTTTGAGCGGGTGTTTCCCGCTATACGGAGAAAAACATGCTGTTTTGATCAGGTGTTTTCCCAAAACTTTTTCTGTTTCCTCCACCATACGGAGAAACGCATGCCCTTTTGTTAACGTGTTTCCCCGAAAAGATTTGCTTCCCTGATATACGGCCACGGGAAAGAGGAAAACTTAACCACTTTTCAAAGAAGGATTAGAAAACGTAAAAACTGCCTCCGCAAAAGCTGCGGAAGCAGTAGATTATCCAGCTGGATCGTGATATAATATTGTGTTAAAATATAAGTGTGATTTGTTTTTTGTTGTGCTGGGAGGCGACCAACATGACCCCTGAAGAAAGAGCCAGACAACTGATCGATGCCCGTCTTGCGCAGTCCGGCTGGGTCGTTCAGGATCTGAAAAAAGTGAATCCCATGGCTTCTCTCGGTGTTGCTGTTCGGGAATATCCCACCAGTACCGGGCCGGTTGACTATGCTCTTTTTGTCGATGGGAAGCCCGTTGGTGTGATTGAAGCGAAGAAGGACGAGCTGGGCGAGAACATCACGGTCGTCGAGGGCCAGTCCGGGCGCTATGCCAACAGCACCTTCAAATACATAACCACCGAGTATAAGATCCGCTTTGCCTATGAAGCCACCGGGCAGCTTACCCGTTTCACGGATTATGCTGATGTCAAGTATCGCTCCCGGCGTGTATTTTCCTTCCACAGGCCGGAAACGCTGCTTGCTCTACTCACAAAGGGCGATACGATCCGCAATAACATGAAGCATTTCCCAGCCTTTGATACCGCCGGATTCCGCAAATGCCAGATCACAGCAATCCGGAATCTGGACGCCTCCTTTGCGGATAACCGTCCCAAGGCGCTGGTGCAGATGGCAACCGGCGCAGGCAAGACTTTCACAGCAATCACGGCAGCATACCGTCTGCTGAAGTTTGGCAAGATGAAGCGTATCCTGTTCCTTGTGGACACCAAGTCACTGGGCGAGCAGGCGGAGCGGGAATTCCTTGCCTATACGCCGAATGACGACAACCGCTCCTTTGCCCAGCTATACGGTGTTCGCCGCCTGAACAGCTCCTATATCCCCAATGACATCCAGATCTGCGTCAGCACCATTCAGCGGATGTACTCCATCCTGAAGGGCGAGGAAATGGATGAATCCGCAGAGGAAGAATCCTTCTTCGAGCAGGCCGGAGCCGACACACAGGCCGCAAAAGAGGTCGTCTATAACGAAAAGTATCCCCCGGAGTTTTTCGACTGCATCATTGTCGATGAATGCCATCGGTCGATCTACAACGTTTGGAACCAGGTACTAGAGTATTTCGACGCCTTCATCATTGGCCTGACCGCCACGCCGGACAAGCGTACCTTTGCCTTTTTCAACCAGAACGTGGTCAGCGAATATTCGCGAGAGCAGGCCATTATCGATGGGGTCAATGTCGGTGAGGACATCTTCCTCATTGAGACCGATGTTACGAAAAACGGTGCGACAATCCTCAAGCAGCAGATCGAGTATCGGGACCGCCTGACCCGCGCAAAGCGCTGGAAGCAGATGGACGAGGACCTGATCTATACCACAGCAAAGCTGGATCGGGATGTTGTGAATCCCAGCCAGATCCGCACCGTGATCCGGGCATTCCGGGACAACCTGTTCACGCAGCTTTTCCCGCATCGCCGCGAAGTACCCAAGACGCTGATCTTCGCCAAGACCGACAGCCACGCGGATGATATCATCCAGATCGTCCGGGAGGAATTCGGTGAGGGCAATGAATTTTGCCAGAAGATCACCTGTCAGGCGGACCGCCCGGAGACCGTTCTCAGCGCCTTCCGCAACGATTATAATCCCCGTATTGCCGTTACCGTTGACATGATCGCCACCGGGACGGACGTGAAGCCCATCGAGTGCCTGATCTTCATGCGCGATGTCCGCAGCAAGAATTATTTTGAGCAGATGAAAGGGCGCGGCACCCGCACCCTCGGTAAGGACGACCTGCAGAAGGTGACGCCTTCCGCCACGGAGAACAAGGATCATTTTGTGATCGTGGACGCCGTTGGCGTCACGAAATCCAAAAAGACCGAGACCCGCACGCTAGAGCGCAAGCCCTCCATCAGCATGAAGGAACTGATGCTGAATGTGGCCATGGGTGCAAAGGATGAAGACACCCTCACATCCCTTGCAAACCGTGTGATCCGGCTCAACAGCCAGATGACCGACCGGGAGCGCACCGAATTCAGTAGCACCGTCGGCAGCAGCGCCGGGAACATCGCCCAGCGGCTGTTGGATGCTTTTGATCCGGATATTGTTTCCTCCAAGGCCGGTGTCGATCTGTCCGACGATCATGAGCCGACTGAGGACGAGCAGCACCGCATGGATGAAGCAAAGAAGGCGCTGATCCAACAGGCCGTGCAGCCCTTCTATCATCCGGATATTCGCGATTACATCGAGAATGTGCGCCGCAGCCATGAGCAGGTCATCGATTCCGTGAATATCGACACGGTGCTCTTTGCCGGGTATGATACCGACAAGCAGGCGAATGCAGACCGCATCCTCAAGACCTTCCATGCGTTTATCGAGGAGAACAAGGATGAAATCCTTGCCCTGCGGATCATTTACGATCAGCGGTATAAGGACCGTCCCATGGCGATTACAAAGCTCAAAGCCCTGTATGAAAAGCTGAAGGCGCAGAACATCACCATCGAGCGCCTGTGGGAGTGCTATGCCATCAAGAAGCCGGAAAAGGTCAAGCGGGGCACCGTGGCGCAGCTCACAGACCTGATCTCCATCATCCGCTTTGAGGTGGGCTATGCCGATCATCTCGCCCCGTTCGCGGACAAGGTGAATTATAACTTCATGCAGTGGACGCTGCGCCGGAATGCAGGCCATATCCATTTTACAGATGAGCAGATGGAATGGCTGCGCCTCATCAAGGACCACATCGCTGTTTCCCTCAGTATTGAGCCGGAGGACCTTGACCTCAGTCCCTTTGATCGCAAGGGTGGTCTGGGCAGGTTTTACGATGTGTTCGGGGACAGCTATGAGGCGATTTTGCAGGAAATGAACGTGGAACTGGTGGCGTGATATGGCAGAATACAAAACATTAGTAAAGAAAATCCCCGTATCGCCCGATAAGAAAACGAAACAAAAGGACTATCTAAAAAAAGGGCGGCTTCCAATTGTAGACCAGGGGCAAAGCCTTGTCGGTGGATATACTGATGATGCTGATATGGCCGTAAAATGTGAGCTTCCAGTCATCGTATTTGGTGACCACACTCGCGCGGTTAAATATATTACGTTTCCCTTTGGAGCCGGAGCTGATGGGATCAAGGTCTTGCAGCCCAAGGAGAACATTTTACCTCCGTTCCTGTACTATGGCACACAGTATATTGTTGCGAAGATGCCCAACAGAGGGTACGCACGTCATTATCAGTATGTAGAAAAAGAAGATCTTCCTGTTCCTTCTCTCCCGGAGCAGGAGCGTATTGTTGCGCGGATCGAGGAACTGTTCTCCCAACTCGACGCAGGGGTGGAAACGCTAAAGAAAACAAAAGCACAGCTTGCGGTATATCGGCAGGCTGTGTTAAAAGAGGCGTTTGAAGGGAGATTGACAGAAGAATGGCGCAAAAGCAACGGAACAACAAGACAAGGATTAGTTCGTCTGGCAAGAAAAAAAAGAGATATAGCTTTAGCTCGCAGAAAACTGAAGCCATTAAAGTATGAATGGAAAGATGATGTCATTCTTCCGAGCATACCTCATGAATGGGAGTATACTCAAATAGGCGATATTGCTTGGTCTATAAAAGACGGACCTCATTACAGCCCTGAGTATTCGGAAGAAGGGATTCCATTTATTACTGGCGGAAATGTTCGACCAGCAGGTGTAGATTTTCAATCTGCAAAGCGTATTTCTCTGGATTTGCATAAAGAATTCTGCAAAAGATGTTGCCCTGAAAAAGGCGATATGCTCTATACAAAGGGTGGGACAACTGGAATTGCACGTGTCAATACGTACGATCAAGAATTCAGCGTGTGGGTTCATGTTGCTGTTATTAAATTCGTTGATTCCGTACTGCCGGAGTACTTTCAGCATGTGCTGAATTCGCCGCTGTGCTATCAGCAGTCGCAAAAATACACACACGGAGTTGGTAATCAGGATTTGGGATTAACCAGAATGATTAATATCATCTTCCCAATATGTAGCATTGAAGAGCAGAAACAAATCGTCGCAAATCTTGAATCCCGGCTATCAGTTTGTGACAGCATCGAACAGACGGTAGATGCTGCCCTGCAGCAAGCCGAGGCCATGCGACAGAGCATTTTGAAAGATGCGTTTGAGGGAAAACTGTAATGAAAAAAACTGTCGAAGGAACCTGTAAACTCTGCGGTCAACAGAAAAAGCTGACCTTTGAACATGTTCCGCCAGAAAGCGCTTTCAATTCAATTTCTGTAAAAGAGTTTCCGCCCGAAGTCACTGTTGACATGATGACTGGTGCTGGTGGACGAAAACCATGGGATTTCTCCGGGCTTAAGGGGAAAGTGAATCAACGTGGGGGCGGCGGTTATTATCTCTGCAGTGATTGCAACAATAACACAGGTTCGTGGTATATTTCTGAGTACGCCAAGTTGGCCAATACTTTTCATCATATTATAACCACAAATGAAATGGAGCTTGGGAACACTTGCTCTTTTCACCTCAAGGATGTTTTTCCGTTAAGAATCCTCAAAGCGATCATGACCATGTACTGCGATATTAACAACGGTTGCATGGGAGATGACCAATTAAGGAAATTCCTGTTGGATAAGGAATCTCGCAATTTTGACAGTGAAAAATACAAACTATACATTTATATAGCAAGCCAGGGAATGCGACGGATTAGCGGAATTTCTGCCATGTTTATTGAAGGAATCGGTATAGTAATGACTTCCGAGATTGGTAGCTATCCAGTCGGTACGATTCTCTGTATCGACAAGCCAGAAGCCTATACCCCTCCCGGTTTGCTGCTCAACAGCTTTGCCGAATACGGGTATGACGACAAATGTGATGTTGATATTTGTGGTATCCCCTATCTTGAAATAAATACGCTGTTCCCGGCAGATTTCCGATCAAAAGATGCTTTTATATCAGTTCCAGAGGATACCGAGTAAGCCTGTAAAAACACTACCATAAATAGTGCTGAAATGGACGAGAAAGGGAATAAACCTATGTCTGAACAAACATCATCTATCATCTCCAAAGTCTGGGGTATGTGCAACCCGCTCCGCGATGATGGATTATCCTATGGAGATTATCTGGAGCAGCTTACATACCTGATATTCCTCAAAATGTCGGACGAGTATTCCAAGCCGCCATATAGGAAGAAGCCCGGTATTCCTGCCGGCTATACATGGCAGGATATGAACACCCTCACCGGGGCGGATCTGGAAGAACAGTACAAAAAGACGCTGGAAAAGCTGGGGGAGCAGGGCGGCATCCTGGGTCAGATTTTCAAGGGCGCGATCAACAAGATCAGCAATGCCGCGATCCTTTACCGGATCGTGCAGATGATCGACCGGGAAAAATGGGTCTCCATGTCTTCGGACGTGAAGGGCGAGATCTATGAAGGTTTGCTGCAGAAAAACGCAGAAGACGTAAAACTGTCTCTTATACACATCTGACGCTGCCGACGATCGCATAAGTGTAGAT
>ENA-OYVR01000289-OYVR01000289.1-human-gut-metagenome-genome-assembly--contig:-NODE-289-length-12368-cov-4.910014_pt1 | contig 12368 bp, 13 predicted proteins | sample MGYA00244158_ERZ653373 | MGnify/ENA primary metagenome ERZ653373 (study PRJEB26926, sample SAMN06164990) | human gut metagenome | biome: ENVO:00009003; feature: ENVO:2100002; material: ENVO:00002003... | reverse complement strand
ACGAGATGAGCGCTAGTCTCGTGGGCTCGGAGATGTGTATAAGAGACAGGACGGGCAGCAGATGCGCAGCGCTGCCATCTGCTGCGTCGGCGGGTCGGACTGGGAAACGTTGTCCGGCACAACGTAGATCCTGGATGTCTTGAAGTTGTGCAGATGCCCATGGAAATTCCCGTAGCAGACAGCACCGTTTTTCCCCGCGAAGGAGACCGTCTTGCCGCCGATCGTGACGCTGCCGCCGTCCAGATACGCCTTGAGCACCTTGCCGCCCGCCCGCGCGCTGCCCCAGTCCAGCGGGTAGTGCCCGAGGATCACAAAGCCCCACGCCGCGCTGTCCGCCTTGCTGCCGAGGTCGGCAAGCGTCTGCGCGAACCACAGCAGCTGTGCCTCCGAGAGCGCGTTGGTCGCGGTTTCTCCGCCGGTGATCTCGCCCTCGACGGTGTTGAGATTGATGATGCGCAGCTTCTTTCCGGGAAGATCCCGGTAGCAGTATCCGGCCTCCGCGCTGCCGTAGACCGCGCCCGCGTTGTAGTCGGAAAAATACTTCCGGATCAGCGCCGCGCCGTACAGATTCGTGAGGCTTCCGGTCTCGGCTGCGAAGTATTCGCCCGTGTCGTGGTTTCCGGGCGTCCAGAGCTGCGGGATGCCGCGCAGGCCCTCCTCGATCCAGCGGTGAAACTCCCTGCACTGCGCCTCGAACTGCGCTTTTGTGGTCGTCCTGTACCCAAAGGTGAGGTCACCCAAAAACGCCGCGAAATCCAGCGGCGTCACGTGCGACAGCGCCTTGATCGCGCGGCAGGCGTCCATGTTTCCGGCCTCGATGTTTGCCTTCCAGCCCGTGGATTCGTCGGTTGCGTGGTGCGCATCAGCGACCGTCACAAAGACGATGCTCGACGCAGTCTTCACGGCCTGCACCTTCTGCGCCAGCGCGAGCACGCCGTCCTTGACGTAGTCCGGGATGTCAGCGTGGGCGATCTGGTCGCCGGTCGTGATGCCCCTCACCGCGCCCCCCATCTGCGCGATCTTGTATGTTTCCGCGCCGCCGGTCTTTTCGCGGATGGCGTCGGCGATGTCCTGCACGGCGGCTTCTTCGTAGAGCTTTTTCATCAGTAGCTCACCTCCGTGCCGTCGGCGATCGTCACGGTCTGCGCCGTGCTGCCGTCGTACATAACCGTCGTGCCGCCGATGCGGATCGTCAGCGCCTTCGGGTTCGGCAGCGCGGCGGGTGCGATGTTCTGCGTCATCAGCTCGATCCTGACCGGGACATCCCAGACATCGCCGGTCGTTTTCGCCTGAAGCTTGACGGCGCAGAACGTGTGCCGCTCGGAATCGGCCACAAGCGACGAGAATGTGAGGATGCCGTTCGTCGCGCCCTGATAGAGCATCAGAAAGTGCTCGCCTTGAAACGAAAGCTGCGCATAGACGCGGTGCGTCGGGTTTGCGCTGACGTAGGCGTACAGCTCGGCCGGCGTCATGTCGGCCGTCGTGCCGGACAGATCGCCGCCGACGTGGATAATCCGCGTCTGCTGCGCCATGCCGTCGAGCTTTTTCTTGTCCGCTGCCGACATCAGACCGGCTGCCGCCGGCGTTGCCTCCGCTTGTCCGGATTTTTGGTCCCACGCTGCCGCCCGCTCCGCCGTGATGCCGTCGAGCACGGCCTTGTTCGCGTGCCGGTGGCGCATGGCGGAGTTCATGGCGATCTGGTGGCTCTGTCCCGGCGACGGGACGGCAGCGCCGTTCGTGCGCTGGTGCCACTTCGCATATTCGTCGAGTGCGGCGTTGAACAGCGCCATGCTGTCGGCGTAGTGTGCGGTCTCGTGCGCGGCGTAGTCGCACATGGCAATGACGTAGTACACGTACAGCCGGTCAAACGGCGCTGGCACGAGCAGCGGTGTGCCGCGCTCGGTGTCCGCGTCGTAGGTCACGCACTGCTCGGGCGCTGCGTCGAGGATGCGCATCTGGATCATGTGCTCGCACTCGTTGAGCCACTGGATCTTCGCCGCGTCGTCCCATGCGTTCGGGCAGATCGCGTCGATGCGCGTGAGCGCCTGCTGAAGCGTCGCCATGCTCAGAGTCCCAGCGCACCGCTCTCGGCGGCAAAGCGGGCGGTCTCGCGCTCGATGAGCGCGCCGGTGCGCGCGTCCTGTGCCTCGCCCTGCGCGAGCACGAGGGCAAAGCGGCGCGCGATCGTCACGTCCTCGCCGCGCGGGATGCGCACGGTCTCACCGTTGACGGTCACGATCTTATCCTCCTTGTAGCTGCCGTTGTCACGAAACAGGTGCACGGTCACGGGCTCGCTCAGCCAGGCCTCGGCGGCGCGGTCGGTCATTTTTCTGGTTGCCATAGTGTATTCCTCCTTGTGTGAATGCGTGCCTCCCGCCGCAAGGCGGGAGGCACGGGGTGGATTTCTTTACTCGGTGTAGGTGCTGCAGGTCTCGATGCGGCGGATGGCGCTGTCATCGAGGCGCACGGCGACCTTCGTGGCCTTCCAGCCGACGCTTGCGCGCTGGTTGAGCGGGTCGCCCGTACCGGCAGAGCCGAGCTGCTTGACGATGTGCTCAAGCCCGCCGCCGGTGATCTCGGTCGTGCCGTAGCCGTCCGCGCCGAGCACGAGCGTGGCGTACACGTCGCGTCCCTGCGCACCGGCCTCGCCGGGGTAGAGGATGGCGTTGTCCTCGACTGTGACTGGGGCGTCGACGGTCATGGAGCTTGCGGTGTTTTCCCTGACGGTCACGCAGGCATTGCCGATGAGCACCTGACGGCCGACGAGCGCGCCGGGCTTGACCGTGCCGCCGTCGAACGCGACGGTGGTCTTGCCGCTCACCGCGCCGTTTGCGAGCAGCGTGCGGCTGTCGGCGGCCAGATCTTCGGCGTGGAAGATCTTCGCCTCCGTGCTCTCAACGAAGCGGCATCCCTCGATCTTGCCGATCTCGCCCTCATACATATGCTCCGTGTCCACGTACTGGTGCGGCGCGAGCCACTTCGGGTCGTTCATGAGGTCGTATGCCACGTCGGGGTGGATGATGACCGGGAACGCGCCGTCGATGCGGCGGCAGTTGGCGTTTTTGAGTGCGCGCACGGCGCGGCGGATGCAGTCGACGGTCAGGTAGTTGTTGTCGGCAGCGCCGGCATTGCCGCCGCGCAGCAGGTAGCGCGCGGACACGGACTCGTCGGCGTACTGCACGTTGTCGCCGCCGACGAGCACCTCGCGCGTGATGGTGTCGAGCGTGCGCCCGGCCTGAGCGCCGAGCAGCTTCGTGGCCATGGTGAGGTTGTTGTCGATGGCGGTCAGCAGCAGCAGGTCGCTCATCTGGATGTAGCCGCCGTACTGACGCACGGCCGCCTCGACGGTGCTCATGCTCAGACTCTGCCCGTCGGGGGTCACGCCCTCGGTCAGAGCGGTCAGCGCCTTGCCGAGCGGGGCGAAGCGGCGAAACTGGATCGTCTTGCCGCCGTTTGCGGGGATGGGGTGCTTCTGTGCGAACTGATCGTGCACGAGCTCGGGCTCGGCCGCGTCGATGAGGTAGTCGGAATAGAACGTCTTCATCTCCTCGGTCAGGCTCTGCTGGGTGGTCACCTGCGTGTTTGCATCAAACAGGCGCAGGTCCATGCGGATGTTTTCCATACTCATGTCTCCTTTTTTCTCTGCTGTCCGCTTCCGGGGACAGCGGCGGGGCAGCACCCGGCCGCTGTGCTGCCGTTGGGTTCCTCCTGTGCGGGGGCGCGGCCGGTGTCCTCCGCAACGTGACCGGGGTAGGCCTCGGCAAGCTGCCGCAGACCCGTCACAGCCACGGTAAACGCCGCGCGCACATCGGTCCGGTCGTCGGCTGGGATGGCTGCGTGTCCGGCGCTGAGCGTCCGCTGCACGCCCTGTGCGCCGAGCGTGTCGAGCGCACCCGCCAGCGCGCACATGAGTGCGGATGCTCCGGCGCACACGATGTCGCTGCCCGGGCAGTACGCCGCGTGACCGTCCGCGCGCAGCACGCACCGGCCGTTCCGGCAGATGTACGCGAAGCGGGTCACAGGCTCAGCTTCACGCGCTCACCGCGCTCCGCGCGCGCGGCAAGCTCCGCACGGTCGGCGCGGCTCATGCGCGACACGTCCGGCCGCACCACGATGCCCGCGCCGCCGCTGCCCAGCCCGTTTTCGACCGGGCGCAGACCGCGGGCGCGGATGTGCTCGCTTACGCGCTGCTCGGCGCTGCGTCCGGCGCGCAGACAGGCCGTCTCCAGCAGCGCCTGCGCGTGCAGCGCAAACCATGCCGTGCGCACGTCTATGCCCGCGCGCAGCAGCGCGCAAAACCGGTCATCCTTCAGCGCCGTACCCAGATCAAAGTCCGGGCACTGCGCCGTCAGCTCGTCTGCCTCGTGCGACCAGCGCGCGGCGGTCTGCTCGGCCGCGCGGCGCATGTTCTGCTCCTGCCTGCGCTCGATCGCGCCGCGCAGCGCGCCGACGGTCACGGTCTGTTCAGCGGCTTCCACCGTCGCTTCGGTCTGCGCCGCGGCGGGGGCGGTCTGCCCGGCTGCGGTCATGTTGTTTTCATCCATGCTCTGCTCTCCCTTCTGCCCTCAGCGGGCGTTGGCTGTGATGATGCGGTTTTTCTCCTCCTGCGCTTTTTGCAGCGCGTCCGTGCCCGCGTCCGCCTCCGGCGTCTCCGGCTGCGGCAGCGCGATGCTGCCGCGCACGGCCTCAAGCACCTTGTCGCGCCCCGGAAACTGCATCATCTCCAGCATCGGCACGGCCTGCTGCGCGAACGCGGGGTTAAAGACCCCGAGCTGGTACAGCTGCCGCGCCAGCTCGTTTTGCGATGCGGTCGCATACGGGCTCTCCTTTTGCGCGTGCACGGACACGTCAAAGGCCGGCGCGCGGCAAAGCGCCCCGCCATCTGCGTCCGTGCCCACGACGCGGGCGCGCAGCCCGGCGTTGGAGTAGGTGCAGAAGGTATAGCCCTGCGCGCCCGGCGCCGCCACGCGAAACGGCCGCGTCTCGGTGTAGTACGCGCGGATGAGTTCGATCACGAGCTCGACCACGCGCTCAAACGCGCGGTAGCTTGCGCGCAGCGTGTCGCGGCTGGATTTGCTTCCGGCCTCCTGCAGCGCAGCAATGGCGCTCGCCGCCGTCACGCCGCCGGACACGCTGCCCTGCGTCACGTCGCGGCTGTTGCTCGTCTCCTTGAGCTCGTCGATCTTCAGCTGCAGCATATTCACCCACTGCCCGTCGAGGTTGTAGAGGCTGATCTGGCGCAGCCGCTCGTCGTCGATGCTGCCCTCGACCTCAACGAGCGGCTTTGACCAGTCGAGAAATTCCTGCGCATTCACGCCGCAGCCTTTTTTCACCCAGAAGCGCGGCGTGGAGGCCTTCATGCTCATCTCGAGCAGGTTGCCGCTCAGCCGGTCGATATACTGCTGCGGGTCTTTGCTCACGGCGATCATACCGAAGCCGCACGGCGTCCCCGCCTCGGGGTAGAGCACGTCGAACACGACCGGGTACTGCCCATGGGGGTAGAAGCCCCCGGCCATGGCGGGGTCGTTCTCGCTCGCGTAGAGCAGGTCGCGCCCCGTGAATTTCACGAGGTGCAGCGCCGTTCCGCCGCCGGGCAGCGGCTTTTTGTAGTACCAGTCGACGACGATGCTCTTGTTCGACGTGTCCACTGCGTCGTCGTAGAGATACTGCGCCAGCTCCACGCCGCAGCTTCCGGGACGCGCATCCGGCCATGCGGCCGCAATGTCGTCGTTGTCCACGAGCGCGCATATGAAGAGGTTGCGGCTGGCCTGAATGTCGGTGATGCCCGGCTCCCAGAACAGGTTCAGCAGGTCGAGCTGCCGCACGGCCACGTCGCCGAGACCGCCGCTTCCGGCGCTGTCCCAGAACACGCCGTAGGCCGCGCACCCGTGCTTGAGCTTGTACCACCACGCGTCCGACCACACCTGCTCGAAGTGCGTCTTTTCCAGCACCGCCGGCACGATGGCCGACAGCGCCTTCGCGTCCGGCTCATCTTGCTCGCTGCGCGGCAGGATCACCGCCTCCGGAAAGCTGTCCATCGCGTCGGCGTGCTTCGAGACGATGGCGTTGAACAGCCACGCGCTCGTCGGTTCCACCACGTCGGCGCCCTGCTCGCGCCGCCGGTCGCGCAGATACTGCCAGTGCCGCATCCGGTACCACTGCTCATCGGCGATGATGCGCGCCTCGAGCGCGCGCTTGCCGTCCTTGTAGCGGCGCAGCAGCTGCGTGCCGCGCGCAACGTCGTCGGGCGTGATTACGGGCTCACTCGTGTCCGGCAGCCCGGCCTCTGCCGCCGCACGGTAGGGCAGGGGATTCGTTTTTTCGTTTGTCATAGACGCTCCTTTGCTGCCGTTTCCGGCAAGTAGTTTACATAACATTTTGAATTTTGCGAGAAAAAGAGACTGCTGTCGCAGTCTTTTCCTGTTTACATAATTAATCATTGCTCAGAGGGTCGAACACTTTCGGCGTCCGCTGCACCGCCGGGCGCGGCGCAATGGGATCGGACTGGCATAGATACCGGATCTCGTCGGCGATGTGGTCCTCCTGCCGCGTGTCCACGTCCTCGGGCGCGTGCGCGTCGTAGCGCAGCAGCGGCAGTGTGCGCCGCGTGTCCCGGCAGTTGCGGAATACGTACAGCATCGGCAGTCCCGCCGCATCGAACGCGAGCCGGTAGTGCACCTGCATCCAGCCGGGCAGGCGCTGGTGGTCGCCGGGCTCGAAGTACACGCCGTACCGGTCGGCGATGTCGGCGATGCTGTCGCCGCGCGATGCGTCCCAAATCGCGGGGTCTGCCACACCCCGGATGTCCCGTCCGCGCAGATAGGGGTGCGTGGTCTCGGTGGTACGGATCTGCGTGAAGATCTGCTCCGGCGTCCAGCGCACGCCGGTGTCCGGCTCGCCGGGCACGCAGCCGTACAGCTCGAGGATGCGGTACAGCCGCCCGTCGAAATCCACCGCCCACCAGCCCACGGAAAACGGCTTTGCATACCCGAAGTCGAAGCTGCGGTATACCCGCCATGTGTCCGGAATGTCGAACGGCTCGATCACGTGCGTCCACTTCCCATCGGCGTAGTGCGCGGGGTCGTCGCGCCATTCGGCGAATACCTGCCCCTCGTACACGTTCCAGTCGCCCTCGAGGTGCGCGCGCCGCTTAGCCGGCGGCAGCGCCTCGAGCCGCTTGAGATAGCCGGGGTCGTGCTGCATCAGCACCTGATTGTCATAGACCTTCGCCGGGATGAACACGTAGTCCGCCGGGTCCTCGCCGTCGCGAAACGCGCGGTCGATGAACAGGCGCTTGATGTACGCGTGCCCCGGGCCGCCGGGGTTGCAGGTGTAGTAGATGCGCGGCGTGAAATCCGTGCGTGTCGTGCGCAGGCAGGTCGCAATGAAGGTCAGCCAGTCGGGCTCAAAGTTTGTTGCCTCCTCGAAGCCGATCACCTCGTACTCCTGCCCCTGATACTGCGCGCAGTCGCTGTCGTTGTCGCAGTAGCCCATCACGAGCCGCGATCCGTTCGGAAAGCGAAACGCGCGCTCGGTGCTGTTCCACGCGGCGTATCCCTCAAGCTCCCGCTGCAGCGGCAGGATGTGGTTGGCGCGCAGCTCCGGCAGCGTCCGGCGCAGAAGCAGGAGCTTCAGTCCCGGGTAGCGCATGGCGAGCATGACGAGCTTGCGCCGCATGGCCCAGCTCTTGCCGCCTCCGCGCGCCCCGCCGTAGGCGACGTTTGCCGCCTCTGCGCGGAAAAATTCCTGCTGGCGCGGACTCGGCGTCTCGCGCCGCAGCACCTTATAAATATAGGGCTCGTTTTTGCGTGCCATTGCCTCACCTCACCGGCTCCATTGCTCGAGCGCGCCCTCAAAGCGCAGCACCTGCGGCTCTGCCTCGCCGGTGTCCTTGTCGCTCGCCTGACCGAGCACCATCCCCGCCGCCTTGAGCCGCAGCTCCGGCTTCACGGTCGTGTCGGCTGCCATCTCGGCCAGCTGCTCGAGGATGCGCGCCTTTTCGTCCTCGAGGTCCATCATGTCCCGCGCTCCCGGTACGAGAGCACGTAGTCCTCGCCCTCGGCCGCCGCCGCGAATTCATAGCGCGTGAGCGCGTCGTGCACATCCTGCTTCGGCAGCCGCAGCGTGCCGCCGTCGCCCCGGCGCACGCACAGCGCCGCCATGATCGCGCCCGCGAGCCCCAACAGCTCCTCGTAGGCCGCGCGCTGCGTGCGCAGCTTGCGCCGCAGCGCCGCGTTTGTCTCCTGTCCCATGTACCATCCTCCTTTTGTGTTTTTCCGTCCGCCCAACCGCCGAGCGTCCGCCATCGCGCTGTCGGCTGCATACACGCCCATCTGTTGGCCTTACGCCTCTTCCGGTAAAAAGTTTACATAATGTCTCGCACAGCTTTCTTTTGCGGCTGTCGTGCGGTTTTTTGGCGGTCGTATTAGCACCATGCGGTGTGCACCCCTTCTATTTCCATTTTATTATGCATTTGCATATATGTCAAGCGAAACGCTATCTTATTATCGCTTTTTCGCGGATGTAGATGTCACCGGCTCGTGTCATAAGTCCGGAAATGCCCGGAGTTTTGGTTGACATAACGGTAAATTCTGCTTTCGCTTGTTTTCTTTTCGTCCCCACTTTGTGCGTCAAACCCGGTCAGAATTCACTGCTGCGCTCCACAAATGCTGGAAAGGAAAGCAAAAAAGGTTGCAATCTCGTAACACTTGGTGTAAAATATGCATCTGTGTGTGCGTGTTATGTCAACACTCAGCAAAATCCGGAACAGAGGGTATTATCTATGAAGAAACGAATTGTCAGTCTGGCGCTGACGCTGTGCCTGCTCGCGGGGCTGCTGCCCTGTCTGACGCTGGGCGCCGCGGCGGCCAGCCGGGTCGATGCCGCGCCGTATGCGAGCGTGGAATATGCGAAAAACTCCGGCGTGAAAGCGGGCACCGTGCGTTACATCTCGCAGGTGCCGTCCTATACGGATCAGTTCTGCGCCGACTACTGGGGCAGCTATGTCGGCTATGCCAACCATGAGTGCTTCACGGCGTGCATCTCCATGGCCCTGTCCTACCTCGGCATCGATGCCACGCCCGGCGCGCTCGGCGACTATTGGCGCAGCCGCGGGCATTACGGCGCGCCCTTTGCCACGACGCCGGAGGATGTTGCTTTCAGCGGCGCGACGTACAGCAAGACCTCGCTCGCCGAGGCCATCGCGCGCTACGTCGGCGGCGAGGGCAGCTACAGCCCGCCGATCATCCACCTCAACAGCTACTCGGCCAACGGCCACTATGTCATGATTATCGGTCAGGTCTCAGCCACGGAGTACCGTGTGCTTGACCCGGCTCACCAGACGATCTATACCATGACGCTCACGAACGGCAGCACCGTGAACTATTTCAAGGGCAGCGAGCGCGTCACGGAGGCGGTGCAGTATTATTATCCCGTCCACCACTGGAGCGCCTGGACGGCCATCGAGACCGACGACGGTGCCGTGAACATGGAGCGCACCTGCTCCATCTGCGGCAAGACCGAGACGGCCAGGATCCCCGACCCCTGCATCGGCGATAAGTATTGCGCCGGGAGCGCCTTTGACGATATGGTCTCCGCCGACAGCTGGGCGCACAAGGGCATCGACTACTGTGTGCTCTTCGGCCTCATGAGCGGCGTCGGAAACGACCTGTTCGACCCCGACGGCATGACGACGCGCGCCATGCTTGTCTCGATCCTCTACCGTATGGCCGGGGAGCCGGACGTGTCCGAGCTGCCCGAGACGCCGTTTGAGGACGTCGGGCCGGATGCGTGGTACGCCGACGCGGTGCGTTGGGCATATGCAAACGAGGTTGCCGCCGGCATGGACGATACGCATTTTGCACCCGATGACCGCCTCACGCGCGCGCAGCTCGTCACGATGCTCTACCGTGCCTACGGGCCGGAAAAGGGCGTCCGCCCGCGCCCAATCGGCGGCTATACGGACTGGAACACGGTTCCCGAGTGGGCATACCCTGCTGCGACCTGGGCCGTCTCCATGGACTTGCTCTACGGCACGAGCAGCTCGCAGCTGAGCCCGAATGCCGGCGCCAACCGTGCGCAGCTGGCCGCCTTCATGATGCGCACCTGTGAGCTGCAGAGCGAGCTGGATGCTTGAAAAATCGGACAAACGAGTAGATTGGTTTCGCAAAGTGTGCAAAAATGTTACAAACAGAACATAATGGCCAATGAATTATGGTGACAGGTGGGTTACTATAAGAACATTCAAAACAACGGGCCGGCCTCTGCCGGCAGCGAAACGGAGGCACACTTCATGAAGCAGAATCGGACGCGCATGGCGCTCGCAGACGCCTATCTGCGTCTGCTCAACGACTATACGATCGACCGCATCACGGTCAAGATGATCACGGATGCCGTTGGCTGCAGCCGCAAGACGTTCTATTATTATTTCACGGATGTGTACGTGCTCACGCAGTATGTATTTGAGCTGCGCGTGCAGCACTTCCTGAACACGAACGGCAATTTCGAGACCATGCGCGAGGGCTTTCTGACGCTCGCATCGAACCTCTCGAACGATCGTCAGGCCATCCTGAATATCTACCATGGCTACGGCAAGGAAGAGCTGGAGCGCTTCACGTGGGAGACGAGCGATTACTATGCCCGTCAGGTCATCACGCGCTACGCGCAGAACATGGACATCGCTCCCGAGGATCTCGAGGCGATCATCCGCATGTATACGGACATGATGTTCGGTATGCTCATCGACTGGATCAACAACGGCATGGAGGGGGACTATTCCCGCAAGCTGGACATCGCGCTCACGGCGCTCATGCCGGTGCTGCGTGCCAACTGCCGCGGCGCGAAAGCCGCCGCCGTGCAGCCGTGATCCGATAAAAACGTGATAAAACCGTGCAAAAAGCGCTCGGGCAAAATGCCCGAGCGCTTTTTGATTTGTCCGGTTTACTGTTCGCAAAATCCCATCACCACGGTCGCGACCTCTGCGCGCGTGCCGATCTTCTGCGGCGAGAGCGTGGTGGGGGACGTGCCGCAGACGATGCCTGCGCTCACGGCCCAGACCATTGCCTCCCGCGCCCAGGCCGACACGTTCACCTGATCCCGATAGGGGGACAGCGCGCCCGCGTCGCCGGTGAGCTGCTCGCTGCGGCTTGCGTAGCCGTAGAGCATCTTCACCATCTGCTCGCGTGTCAGCGGCTCGTTCGGCGCAAACTCCGTTGCCGACACGCCTGCTGCCACGCCCGCGTTGTATGCCCAGATGACGGCGTCGGTGTACCAGCTGCCGCCGGCATCCGTCAGCGGGCAGCTCAGACCGCTGACGGACGGCGAGCCCTCCAGCGCGTAGAGCACCTGTACGAACATGGCGCGGGTCATCTGCGCGTCGGGCTGGAACAGGTTATTCCCGGTGCCGTACATCAGCCGGCCGTACTTGACGTAGTCCACGCCCGGCGCGTACCACGCGCTTGCGGCCACGTCGTCAAACAGTCCCGCGTAGCTGACGCGCTGTTTGTTGGTCATATATGTGTCCGACAGGCAGCGCATCCACGCCAGACAGCTCTCGCCGAAATGTGCGCTCATGATCACGAGCAGGTTCGCCAGCAGCGTCATCGTCGTGCCGGGGTACTTGAGCGCCATCTTGGACAGGCGCGGAACGAGCGTTGCAAACGCATCGCGGATGCCGTCAAGGTCATAGGTCACGATGCCGTTTTCCTTGAGCGCCTCGACCAGATACCCGGTGAGGAGCTTGACGGCGGTGCCGTTTTTGAGCATACCGGGGATGGTCAGCGAGTAGAAGAGCTTCTTGGCGTTGTCCTGCACCTTCTTGGCAAAGCTCTCCGCCACGCCGGAGGTGTCGCGGTCGGCAGCGCCGAAGATGTCACCGAGCAGCGCGATGAGGTAATCCTGCAGATTGTCGGCATAGTCCTGCCGCGAGGAGACGAGGCACGTCGTGATCGCCTCACACAGGTCGGCGTAGAATTCCGCCTGTGTCATGTTGACCTTGAAGATCTTGCCGAGGTCGCCGCTCGTGATGTCCTTCGGGTCGATGCCCCACGCCTGGAAGTGGTCGGGCCAGTAGATGTTGCCGCCGTTGTTCGGGATGCGGTAGAACTCGTTGAGCATCTTCGCCTTGTAGTTGAGGTAGTTTGCGTCACCCTTGGTCGGCACGACGCGGTCGACACCGTAGCGGGCAAAGTCCCAGCTGTCGAACGCGACATAGGTCACAAGGTCGTTGGTGTTGACAATGTTGTGGATGTTTTCATATACACGCCCCTGCACTTCGTCCTTGGTTGCGCCCATGGGCGGCTCGTAGCAGTAGCAGTACCTGTCTCTTATACACATCTGACGCTGCCGACGATCGCCTAAGTGTAGATCTC
>ENA-OYVR01000281-OYVR01000281.1-human-gut-metagenome-genome-assembly--contig:-NODE-281-length-12540-cov-5.098278_pt1 | contig 12540 bp, 9 predicted proteins | sample MGYA00244158_ERZ653373 | MGnify/ENA primary metagenome ERZ653373 (study PRJEB26926, sample SAMN06164990) | human gut metagenome | biome: ENVO:00009003; feature: ENVO:2100002; material: ENVO:00002003... | reverse complement strand
GCAGCGTCAGATGTGTATAAGAGACAGTATTAATGAGGAACTGCCGGTATATCTTCTTTAAAAGTTACTTGTAAGTGCTTGAGTATTTTGTTATTTTATAGAATATAATCAAGTGGTTGCGCAAAAAGTGGGGTATTTTATGGAAACAGAAGAAAAGAAGATATATACAATAGAAGATATCGCCCGGGAGCTTGGGGTAAGTAAGACTACGGTATCACGTGCTATTTCAGGAAAGGGAAGAATCAGTCAGGCTACAAGAGACAGAGTACGGGCATTTATAAAAGAACATGATTACAGACCCAATGTTGTGGCAAAGGGGTTGGCACAGCGTAAAACTTATAATATTGCACTGCTGATGCCGAAGGATTATGTTGCCACAGAGTTTCTTTTTTTTAAAGACTGTATGAATGGAATCTGTGAGATGGCTTCCTCCTATGATTATGATATTATTATTTCTATGATTGATGGAGCAGATGTATCGCAGATACAGAGACTGGAGGCAAATCGAAAAGTCGACGGGATCATTGTAAGCAGAGCAGTGGTAAGTTCCAAGGTACAGAAATATCTGAAGAACTGTAAGGAACCATATATATTGATCGGCCCGTCTTCAGATCCGGAAGTTCCGTTTGTAGATAACAAGAACCAGGAAGCCGGAAAAGAACTGACAAGTATTATGTTGATGAAAGGTTTTCGGAATCTGGCACTTCTGGGTGGAAATCAGTCCTATAATGTTACCGGAAGCAGATATCAGGGTTTTCTGGAAGCACATGAGGAAATGGGAGTTTCTGTTAACGAAAATCTGATCTTCATGGATACGGATAATCAGGCAGCAGTATCTGATGCTGTGAAGAGACTGCTTGAAGAAGGCGCGGATGGTATTGTCTGTATGGATGATGTGATCTGCAGCATGTGTCTGAGCAGTCTGAGGGAAAAGAAAATATCGGTTCCTGCAGAAATAAAAATAGCCAGTATGTATGACAGTAAGAATCTGGAATATAATAATCCACCGATTACCAGTATACGCTTTGATACGGTAAGACTGGGAAAGATGGCATGTGCGAAATTACTGAACATCCTGGGAGAGAAGCCACTGGAGGATACAGTGCCTCTGAACTACCAGGTAGTGTTGCGGGAGTCGACACAGTAGTATATGGATGTAAAATCCGATCAGATTATAGAAATTGAAAATGAATGGCAGGATTAGAAAGTTCTCTGTATTTATTGTAAGGATCAATAAGCAGAGAACTTTTTGTGTATAAAAAAATCGGTTGAAATTCTCTGGACAATCTGATTTTATCAAAATGAAAACGGTTGCACAAATCAAGTATATCATTGTATGAAAAAACGAAAAAATCAAACTGAATTGTGCAATATGACAAAAAAAGAGTTTTGAAATTAGATAATAATGGCTAATTGACTTTATAAATATAAAGGAATATACTAAAAATATGAACAAACGGTTGCGCAAACAAAACTGAGGGCGTTTATTACGCAAATCGGATGCGGGCTGTTTAGGCATAACCATCAAAAACAGGAGGAAGAGAAAATGAGAAAAAATGTAAAAAAGGTGATTGCACCGTTACTGGCAGCTACTATGGCACTTTCCTGCACAGTATGTGTAAGTGCAGCAGAGGATGAGACAATTAAACTGACTGTATGGGGAGCTGAAGAAGACCAGAATTTATTAAAAGAACTGACAGATAAATTCCAGGAGAAGTATGCAGATCAGAAATTTGATATTCAGATTGGCGTAGAATCTGAGTCTACTGCAAAAGATACTATTCTGACAGACGTAGAGGCTGGTGCAGATGTATATGCATTCGCAGATGATCAGCTTCCGGATCTTGTAAAAGCAGGAGCACTTCTGAAACTTGATGATTATGCAGAAGCACTTCAGCTTGCAGATACAACACTTGATGATGTAAAAGCTGCAAACGTTGAAGGCGCTATTGATGCAGCAACAATTGATGGCAGTCTGTATGCATTTCCAAGAGCAGCTGACAACGGATATTTTCTTTACTATGATTCATCTGTAATTTCCGAGGAAGATGCAGCAAGCTGGGACAGCCTTCTTGAAGCAGCTGATAAGGCCGGAAAGAAAGTTGGTATGACACTTGCTTCCGGATGGTACAATGCTTCTTTCTTCTATGGAGCAGGATTTACAACAGGACTTAATGATGACGGAACAACAACTATGGACTGGAACGGAACAAGTGCTGATGGATATACAGGTGTTGATGTAGTAAAAGGAATGCTTGATATTACATCTAATCCGGCATTTATGGCAGTTGCTGATGGTGATATGTCTAATCAGCTTGCATCCGGTAATCTGGCAGCATGCGTTTCCGGTACATGGGATGCAATCACAGCAAAGGAGATATTTGGTGACGGATATGCAGCAACAAAGCTTCCTACATTCACAGTTGGTGACAAACAGGTTCAGCAGGGATCTGTTGCCGGTTACAAATATGTTGGTGTAAACGGCTATTCTGAGAATTCCGGATGGGCAGTTCTTCTTGCTGAGTACCTTACAAATGAAGAATCCCAGCAGATGTTCTTTGATCAGAGAGAAAGCGGTCCTTCAAACAAGAATGTAGCAGCATCTGATTCTGTTCAGGAAAATGTAGCACTTGCAGCACTTGCAGCTCAGTCTGAATATGCACAGGCTCAGAAGGTTGGCGGAAAATATTGGGATCCTGCAAAGACATTCGGAGAACTGATTGCACAGGGAACATTATCTGCAGATGATGATAATGCAATCCAGGAAGCACTTGATAATCTGGTAGAGGGTGCTGCTGCTTCTGTAGAATAATTGTAAAATAAAAAAATTATATAACAGATTTTAAAAAATGGCCCATATGCATAACGGCATGTGAGCTGTTTTAAGGAAACGGCAGATGCTGTCTGAGAAAAGATAGTAACAAAAATGAAATGACGAGGAGGAGAGATATGGCAGCACAGGACAATAATTCTGCTGCAGCGGCAGTGAGTGGATTCTTTAAATCCATCGGTGGATTTTTTGCTGACTTTGGTACTGCTGTAGTGAAAGGTGATGCCTTTGTAAAGCTGTCCCTGATCTGGATGGGCGCAGGCTATGCAAAGCGTAAACAGTATGTGAAAGCAGTACTGATGACATTGCTGGAGATCGCAGTGATCGTTTTTTCAGTGAAATTTGCAATGCAGTATGTACCAAAATTCAGTACCCTTGGTACTGTAAAGATGGAAAAAGTCTTTAACATGAAAACAATGAAAAGTGAATTTAATGATTATGATAATTCCTTTACGATCCTGTTGTTTTCATTGTTCAGCTTTGTTGTATGGTTTGCGGCAGCTGTTGTGTGGTTTAAGAACGTGATCAATGCTTATACACTTCAGAAAATGGAAGAAGCGGGAAAGCATATCAATACTTTTAAAGAAGATCTCAGATCACTGACAGAAGAGAAGTTTCATATTACATTACTGACACTTCCGGTACTTGGAGTTGTGATTTTCACATTAATCCCAATCTTACTTCTGATCTTTGTAGCATTTACAAATTATGATCAGCAGCATATGCCTCCTACTGAGTTGTTCTCATGGGTAGGTTTCAGTAACTTTATCAGTTTGTTTGGCGGCGGCGGTCTTACATCTACGTTCGGATATGCATTTGTGCGGGTTCTGGGATGGACACTTGTATGGGCTTTCTTCGCAACATTTACAACTTATATCGGAGGTATCCTGCTTTCACTGCTTCTTAACAGCAAGAAGACAAGACTGTCGAAGATGTGGCGTACTTTATTTATCGTAACGATTGCAGTCCCGCAGTTTGTATCACTTCTGCTGGTGCGTAATTTCTTCTCCAATGGTGGTATCGTCAACACAATCTGTCACAGCATTGGACTGACCGGATTCTTAAGAAGCATAGGACTTGTGTCCACAAGCTATATTCCGTTTCTTTCTGCTCCGGGCTGGGCACATGTAATGATCATTCTCATTAATATCTGGATTGGTGTTCCGTATCAGATGCTGATCGCAACAGGTGTTCTGATGAACCTTCCTTCTGACCAGCTTGAGAGTGCAAGAGTAGACGGTGCAACAAACTTCCAGATATTCAGAAAGATTACAATGCCATATCTGCTCTTTGTAACAGGACCTGCTCTGATCACAGACTTTGTAAAAAATATTAATAACTTTAATGTTATTTATCTGCTCACACAGGATGTTTATACAACAACTAATCAGGCAATGGCAAGCTCACAGGCAAAAGAGGTTGACCTTCTGGTTACCTGGCTGTTCCGTCTGACTCAGGATTACTACAACTATAAGATGGCATCAGCAATCGGTATTATCGTGTTTATTATCTGTGCAGTATTCACCCTGGTTGCATTTAACAGGATGATCAAGGGAGATAAGGAGGGAACATATCAATAATGAAAAAGATGAAAGACAGTCGTACTTCTTCTATAGTATTACATAATTTATTGATCGCAGTGCTGGCATTTATCTGGCTGATCCCGATCATCTGGCTGTTATGTACTTCCTTCAGTGCATATTCAGGAATGAATACCAGTACATTTTTTCCGAAGGAATGGAGCATCAGCAATTACATGAAGCTGTTTCATTCAGATTCTGTATCTCAGTTTCCGCAGTGGTTTCTGAATACATTTATCATTGCATGCTTTACATGTGTGATTTCCACTATGTTCGTACTGATGGTTGCATATGCAACATCTGTTATGAGATTCAAGATGAGAAAACCGCTGATGAACATGGCAGTTATCCTGAATCTGTTTCCTGGTATGCTGGCAATGATTGCAGTTTACTTCACACTGAAATCTTTTAATCTGACAAACAGCTATGCCGGTCTGATCATGGTTTACTCTGCTTCTTCAGGTCTTGGTTATTTGATTGCGAAAGGATTCTTTGATACAGTTCCGAGAGCACTCTGCGAGGCTGCCAGAATTGATGGATGCAGTGAGGCAAGAATCTTCTTCCAGATGGTTCTGCCCATGAGCCGCCCGATTGTTGTTTATACAGTTATCAGCAGTTTCCTGGTGCCATGGATGGATTTCGTATATGCAAAGATGATCCTGAATGCCGGTATTTCTTCCAAATATACAGTTGCCATTGGTCTGTACAAGATGCTGGATAAGAGCCTTATCAATTCTTATTTTACTCAGTTCTGCGCAGGTGGTGTACTGGTATCCATACCGATTTCTATTCTGTTTATGATCATGCAGAAATTCTATGTGGAAGGAATTACAGGCGGTGCTGTAAAAGGTTGATATTATGAATATGACAACGGGAAGAAGAGGAATCGTTTGGAAAACTCCGGATATCACAGCTGATGGGCTGAAGATGTTTGCATGTATCACTATGCTGATCCAGACAGTTGGAATTGCCATTATTGAAAAAGGCCTGATCCATTTAGACCAGTATACTCAGGAGAGTCTGAACCAGGCGATGTCTCAGGATTCCCGTTTGATGACACTTGCGGGAGTCGGATCCATTATGCAGCTTATAGGCGGGATGGCGATTCCCGTATTTGCGTTTCTGCTGGTAGAGGGATTTCGTAATACATCGGATTATAAGAAGTATCTGATCATGATGGCTGTTACTGCACTGGTCAGTGAGATTCCATATGATCTGGCAATCTGCGGAAAAGTATGGGACTTTTCCAGTCAGAACGCAATGATCACGATGTGTATCTGCCTGATTATGCTGAAATGCTTAGATCTGTTTAAAGAAACTTCCGGATTTACAGGTGGTATGTTAAAGGTACTGATCCTGATCGCAGCTATTGTCTGGGTGAGCATTTTCCGGGCAGAGTATGGACTTTGTATTGTTCTGCTTGTGTTTGTGTTCTATGTGTTTGAGACAAGAAATGTGCTGAAAACAGTGCTGGGATGTATTATCAGTCTGATGTATGTGACCGGACCGATTGCGTTCTATGGAATCTGGTGCTGCACTGGAGAGAGAAAGGATTACATCAATAAATATGTCTATTATGCTTTTTATCCTTTGCATTTGCTGGTGCTTGGAGTAATTGCAAACTATATCCTGTAAGAAGAATGAAATCAAATCCCGTCTGCTTTGACTGAGAAAAGTAATAAGCAGCGAGAATAGTGTGTTTTGAAATTGGATAGAGTATTAAATATGATAGTGAAAAAGAAAACGACTGAGAATAGAGAATTAAGAGGAGAACAAGTATGGACTTTAGAACGGATAAGCTGCTCCATGGAGGTGATTACAACCCGGAACAGTGGTTAAAGAGACCGGATATTCTGGAAAAAGATATTGATATGCTGGAGGAGTCTGGCTGTAATGTAGTAAGCCTTGGGATTTTTTCCTGGTCTACACTGGAACCGGAAGAAGGTGTATTTCATTTTGAATGGCTGCAGGAAATCATTGATAAGCTTTATAAAAGAGGAATTTCTACAATTCTGGCTACACCGTCAGGTGCAAGACCCAAATGGATGGCAGACAAGTATCCGGAGGTACTTCGTGTAGATGAAACACGCCACAGAGCCTTATTTGGATTCAGACATAATCATTGTTATACTTCTCCTGTTTACAGAGAGAAGGTACATATTATTAACAAAAAGCTGGCACAGGAGGTTGCCACACATCCGGGTGTGATCCTGTGGCATATTTCCAATGAGTATGGCGGAGAATGTCATTGTCCGCTGTGCCAGGAAGCATTTCGTAACTGGCTGAAAGAGAAATATCAGACTATTGAAAATCTGAATGATAAGTGGTGCACCACTTTCTGGAGTCATACTTATAACAGCTTTGACCAGATCGAGAGTCCGTCTAAGATTGGTGAGACACAGCTTCATGCACTGAATCTGGACTGGAAACGATTTGTTACTCATCAGACAGCGGATTTCATTCATCATGAGATTGCAGCATTGAGAGAGGGAGGAAGCACACTTCCGACTACTGCTAATCTGATGCATTATTTTGGCGGTTTAGATTATTTTAAGATTGCAAAAGAGATTGATGTGGTTTCCTGGGATACTTATCCGACATGGCATAAAGAAGCAGTGATCGATACAGCTTATGACAATGGTATGTGCCATGATCTGATGCGTTCTCTGAAAGGAAAGCCGTTCTTCCAGATGGAATCCTGCCCGACTTCTACAAACTGGCAGAGTGTGAGCAAATTAAAGAAACCGGGAATGCTTTTTGCACAGTCCATGCAGGCAATTGCACATGGCGGAGAAGGTGCTCTCTATTTCCAGATTCGCCAGAGCAGAGGTGCTTCTGAGAAGTTCCACGGAGCAGTGATCGATCATTACGGTGGAAATGATACAAGAGTGTTTAAAGAAGTTTCCAGGGTTGGAGAAGTTCTGAAAGAGTTAAAAGAACTGGCAGGAACAACTGTGAACAGCTCGGTTGCCATGCTTTATGACTGGGACAGCCAGTGGGCAATGGAGGACAGCCAGGGACCCAGAAATAAAGGGCTTCATTATCTGGAAGCAATGCTGAAATTCTACAGAGGTTTCCGTAAGCAGGGCGTCAATGTGGATGTGATCGATATGACCTGTGAACTGGATAAATATAAAGTACTGGCTCTTCCAATGGTTTATATGTTCAAGGAAGGTTTTGCCAAAAAGATTCGTGCGTTCGTGGAAAACGGCGGTACATTGATCACAAGTTACTGGTCCGGAATTGCAGATGATACAGACAGGTGTTATCTGGAAGGAACACCACATGGACTGATGGATGTACTGGGAATCAGAAGCACAGAAATTGACGGCCTTTATGACTGGGAAGAAAATTCTTTTGTTCCTGTGGCTGGCAATGAACTTGGACTGGATAAGACTTATACATGTAAATATCTGTGCGACCTTGTGGAGCTTCGCGGAGCACGTACTTTAATGACCTACGGAAGTGATTTCTATGAAGGCTATTCCTGCCTGACAGTGAATGAATACGGCAAAGGTAAGGCATGGTATGTGGCAGCAGATGCTGATAAAGAATTCTATGGAGACTTCCTTGAAAAAGTGCTCAAAGACAGCGGCGTTTCCTGCGGAATCAAAGAAGAAATCCCGGATGCACTGGAGATCACAGTGAGAGAGAATGAAAATGAGAAATATTATATTTATCAGAATTTCGGAACAGAAGCTGTAAGCATTCCCGTACCGGAAGGCGAGATCAGCTGGATTTATGGCAATGGCAGTGATAAACTTAAAGTTTATGGTCTTGTAGTTGCGAAGGTTATCGTGTAAAATAAATAACGATGGATGAGGAAATCCCTTCACTTTAAGCAGAGATTGATACTGCCTGGTGAAGGGGTTCTTTTTTACTCAGGTTTAACCGGGAAAATGATACAAAAAGTTTTTAATTGTATCAGGAAAGGTATAGAAATATGATTTCAAAAACTCAGATCAGATATATGGCAAATTCTTCATCATACAGTAAAGGTGCAGAACTTTATGCAACAGGAAAAGTTTTGGATATGGATGTAAAAAATATGGGTGCGTCTGATGAAATTGTTGCATCTGTAAAAGGCAGTGGAAGAAATATCTATGAAGTAGATGTATCAATCGATACAGAGAATGATGAAGTTGATACCTGCTATTGTGAATGTCGGGCATATGCAGAATATGGTGGACTTTGTAAACATTGTGTAGCGGTTCTTCTGCAATATAATGATTATGAAAATGATATGGATAGTTATGATTACGGACAATCTGTAGAAAAAATTGTAAAAGGTGGTCTGACCCATACGATCAGAAAAGGAGTGCAGATGCATACCACGCCGGAATTGGCTTCATTATTGCAGAAGCAGGCAGTTGCGAAGTCTCTTCCACTGATTCAGGGAAGCACTTATGGAAAAGTAAAGCTGGAACCATATTTTGATTTTGACGGAAGATCATTTACGGTAGAGTTTAAAATAGGAATCAATAAAATGTACGTACTGAAGGATGCATTTTCCTTTGATAATCATATAGCAAATCAGGACGATTATAAATACGGGAAAAATCTTCAGTTTGTTCATACAATAGAATCCTTTGCCGAGGAATCCAGACCGCTTGTGAAATTTATCTGTAAATGGGCAGACAACAACAGGCAATTTCACAGATCCTCTTCCTATTATGGATACTATATGGGAACTCTGGAAAAGGTAAGGCATCTGGAGCTGTCAGGAAATGAACTGGCAGAATTTTTGCTTTTGATGGAAGGAAAGACATTGCAGGGAGAATCTATAGGAACCAGAAACACAACCTGGGAAATAACCAGAGAACATCTTCCGAGAAAAATGACCATAACAGGTGCAAAGCAGGGAATTGAACTGAAGGTAAGCAAATTTACGTGTGCGGCAAATACGGAACAGTATAAAATTTGCTTTTATGATAAAAAGATTTATATTGAGAATGTAGAAGAGCTTTTACCTGTTAAGGATTTTCTGGACAGTTTGTCTTTGATCCCCGGTGAGAAAGCGTTTATAGAAAATAAAGATGTACCGGCATTCTGTCAGGAACTTTTACCGGTGATCCAGAAGTTTTTTAAATGCAAAATGGTTGAATTTCATCCGGAAAATTATGGAATGGTTAAACCGGAGTTTCGATTTTATCTGGATGCACCGCAGGAAAATATGGTTACATGTAAGGCGACTGTTAAGTATGGAGACAGGGAATTTTCTTTATATACAACGGACGATATTGCAGCAAGGGATATGAATAGAGAAACAGTTGTCAGAAATGTGATTCATAAATATTCGAATGCTTTTAATCCATTTGAACAGTGTGCGGTAATTGCGGATGATGAAGAGATGGAATATGAATTTCTGACAGAAGGAATTCAGGCACTGCAGGCAGTGGGAGAAGTATTTATTTCTGATGCGCTGAGACGGATTGAAGTCCGGAATTCGCCAAAGGTTACAGTAGGTGTTTCCCTGAGTGGAAATCTGCTGGAGCTGAGTATGACAGCAGGAGATATTTCAAAGGAAGAACTGATTGACATTCTTTCCAGATATAATAAGAAGAAAAAGTTCTATCGTCTGAAAAACGGAGCTTTTGTAAATGCAGCAGACTCGGGTCTGGATACAGTGGAAGAACTCAGGGCAGGGCTTCAGCTGACGGATAAGCAGATGAAGCAGGATAAGATTGAAGTACAGAAGTACCGTGCGTTGTATTTGGATGCACAGTTGAAAGAGAATCCGGTTGTTTCGGCAGTAAAGGATAAATCTTTTAAGTCGCTGGTAAGAAATATGAAGACCATTGAGGATAATGATTTTGAGGTGCCGGAGAGCCTGGATAAAGTTCTGCGGGAGTATCAGAAACGGGGATTTCTGTGGATTAAGACATTGAATTATAATGGATTCGGCGGAATACTTGCAGATGATATGGGACTTGGAAAAACGTTGCAGGTGATTGCATTTCTACTGTCAGAATTTCTGGAAAGAAGGAATACTGTTGTTGAAAATATAGCAGTAAAAGAAACTGCAATGTTAAATATGCAGAGTGAAATTGAGACAGTGGAACAGGCGTGCAAGGCAGCAGAGGCGCAGAAAGCTGATGGAAAGAAGGCAGATGGACAAACTGGAAAGCTGCAAAGAAATACATTAATTATAGCTCCTGCATCATTGGTATATAACTGGAGCAGTGAAATTCAACGTTTTGCACCGGAGCTTACAGCAAAGATGGTGACAGGGACTGCAGCAGAGAGAAGACAGATCCTGGCAGAAGCAGATTCTGAGGATATTCTTCTGACTTCCTATGATTTGCTGAAAAGGGATATCAGCGAATATGAAGGATATAAGTTCAGATGTGAGATTATTGATGAAGCTCAGTATATCAAGAATGCAAACACTCAGGCTGCGAAAGCAGTAAAAGAGGTTCAGGCAGACTTCAGGCTGGCTCTTACAGGAACTCCGGTGGAAAACCGCCTGAGTGAATTGTGGAGTATATTTGATTATCTGATGCCCGGTTTCCTTTACAGTTATAAGAAGTTCAGGGAAGAAGTTGAAATTCCGGCAGTTCAGAATTCAGATGAAGATGCAATGAAACGTCTGCAGAAAATGATCCGGCCGTTTGTACTCCGAAGATTGAAGAAGGAAGTGCTTACAGATCTGCCGGATAAGCTGGAAGAGAATATGTTTGTACAGCTAACAGGAGAGCAGCAGAAGCTTTATGATGCACATGTGAAACGGATGATGCTGATGCTGGATAAGCAGTCCGAAGAAGAATTTAAGACCTCAAAGATTACAATTCTGGCAGAGCTGACAAAATTGCGCCAGATCTGTTGTGATCCGTCTCTTATTTTTGCAGATTATAAAGCTGATTCTGCAAAAGTGGATATGTGCCTGAATATGATCAGTAATGCAGTGGAGAGCGGACATAAGATTCTGTTGTTTTCGCAGTTTACGACAATGCTTGACCATCTTGCGAAGCGCCTTGAAGAGGAGAAGATCAGTTACTATATGCTGACTGGTTCTACAAGTAAGGAGAAGCGTGCACAGATGGTAGAGAACTTTAACACAGATAACACACAGGTATTCTGTATTTCTCTGAAGGCAGGAGGAACCGGTCTGAATCTGACGGCAGCAGATATTGTAATCCATTTTGACCCATGGTGGAATCTGGCAGTGCAGAATCAGGCAACGGACAGAGCACACAGAATTGGTCAGAAGAATGTAGTGAATGTATACAAGCTGATTGTGAAGGATACGATTGAAGAAAATATTTTGAAACTGCAGGAAAAGAAACGTGAACTGGCAGATCAGATCCTGGAGGGCGAAGGGCTTAACGGAGGCAGCTTCACAAAAGAGGAACTGATGGAATTACTTTCCGGGAAATAACCGCTTGATTGCAGTTAAATGGCATTTTTTGTAAATACAGAAATGTATATTCTGCCTGTTTTTCCACATAATAACCATACAACACATGATATGGAAACTGAAGGGTACAAAGACAGTAAACTTCGATAAAAGGAAAAACAGGAGGAAGAAAAGTGCATGAAAGCGACAGGAATTGTTCGGCGCATAGATGATCTGGGGCGTGTGGTCATTCCTAAGGAGATCAGAAAAACGCTGCGGATAAAAGAGGGGACACCACTGGAGATTTTTACTGACCGGGAGGGGGAGATTATTCTGAAAAAGTATTCCCCTATCGGAGAACTGAATGTCTTTGCAAAGGAATATGCAGAGGCGCTGGCGCAGTCAAGCGGGATGGTAGCGTGTATCACAGATCACGATCAGGTGGTGGCTGCTGCGGGACAGGGAAGCAGGGAATATGTGGGAAAACCTATCAGCAAAGCTCTGGAAGATGCAATCACGGAAAGAAGCTCTGTGTTTGCTAACGGAAATGACAGAAGCAGGATACCTGTGACTCAGGAACAGAGAGAACCTTTGTATTCCCAGATCATGCAGCCTATTATCAGTGCAGGAGATACAGTAGGATCTGTGCTTTTACTGGGAAAGAATGAAAAGGATGTGATGGGTGAATCAGAGAAGATGCTCATCAGAACAGCAAGCGGATTTCTGGGAAGACAGATGGAACAGTAAAATTAATAGAATCTTCAGCAGCTTATAGTGGCGGCTGAGGATTCTTT
>ENA-OYVR01000264-OYVR01000264.1-human-gut-metagenome-genome-assembly--contig:-NODE-264-length-12815-cov-5.913636_pt1 | contig 12815 bp, 10 predicted proteins | sample MGYA00244158_ERZ653373 | MGnify/ENA primary metagenome ERZ653373 (study PRJEB26926, sample SAMN06164990) | human gut metagenome | biome: ENVO:00009003; feature: ENVO:2100002; material: ENVO:00002003... | reverse complement strand
GTATCAAGGGGGCCGGTCTGCTCAAAAGCGGGCTGGCTATCGCTCGCGGCTGTTTGCTCAACGGGTGCACCGCACGAGGTGCAGAACTTGGCATTATCTGCAAGAAGCTTGCCGCACGAGGCGCAATACCGAGACATTGCCACTCCTTTCGCCACATTTCAATGCAATACGACGATTATACCCAGCGCACAAAATTCTCCATCATAAGTTGCGGTGAAATAGGGACTGTTTGGCGGTCTCAGAGCTTCAATCAGCCCCTATTTCACCGCAACTTTGGAAAGGCACCTTTAGCCATTGGGGACGCACCGAGCACTGGGGTATCATGGCTTGGTTGATATATATCTGCATTTACGCGCCTTGTAGGAAGGGGCTGCGCCCATGGCTTTTGAGCCCGCTCAACATAGCTTCATTACGCTCGAGGGTGTCGATGGCGCCGGTAAATCTACGCAGGCGCGCCTGCTTGCCCGTGCGCTCGAGCTCGCTGGCTACCAGGTTGTGAGCCTGCGCGAGCCGGGCGGTACCGCCATCAGCGAAAAGATCCGTGCTCTGCTGCTCGACCCTGCCAATACGGTGATGGGCGACACCTGCGAGTTGCTGCTCTACGAGGCGGCACGCGCTCAGTTGGTGCACGAGGTCATCGCGCCCGCCCTTGCTGCCGGCAAGGTGGTCCTGTGCGATCGCTTCTACGATTCCACGACCTGCTACCAGGCGTTTGCCGATGGCCTCGATCGTCAGATGGTGCGCGATGCCAACAACCTGGCCGTCGCGGGTACGCACCCGGCGCTCACGCTCGTCTATCACATCACGCCCGAGCAGGCGGCGCTGCGCATGGCAGCCCGTGGCGCGGCAGATCGCATGGAGGCTAAGGGCATGGCCTTCCAAGAGCGTGTCTACCAGGGTTTTTGCGCAATTGCCGCCGAGGAGCCAAACCGCGTAAAGCTCATCGACGCGACCGCGTCCATCGAGGACGTATTCGCACAGACGGTCGAGCAGGTTCGCGCCTACGGCCTCGACATTTCCCAGGATGCCGTCACCGCCGCGCTTGCCCAGGAGGCCGAGTAACATGGCCTCCGCTCAGGCAAGCCTGCTGGCCAAGCTTGACACCCAACAGCGCGTGCGCGACTTTTTGACCAATGCCGTCGCCAGCGGTCGCGCATCGCACGCCTACCTGTTTTTGGGCGCGCCCGGCGCGGGCAAGCTCGACGCCGCGTGGGCGCTCGCCCAAGCCTTCCTGTGCGAGCAGGATGGCTGCGGCTCATGCGATAGCTGCGTGCGCGTCGCCCGCCATACGCACCCCGACGTGCACTATTACACGCCCGAGAGCGCCACGGGCTACCTTATCGCCCAGACACGCGAGCTGCTCGACGACGTGCCCCTGGCGCCCATCCGTGCCAAGGCCAAGGTCTACATCATTGACCGTGCCGAGCAGCTGCGCGCCAACACCGCCAACGCATTGCTCAAAACTCTCGAGGAGCCGCCCGAGGGCGTTATGTTCATCCTGCTGGGCACCTCGGCAGACGTGATGCTGCCCACTATCGTGAGTCGTTGCCAGTGCGTGCCGTTTCGGCTGGTATCGCCCGCCGTCGCCGCGCAGGCCGTGAGCCGCGCCACCGGTCAGGACCCTGCGCGTTGCCGCATGGCCGTCGCCGTGGCGGGAAGCCCCACGCGTGGCATCGAGTTCCTCAAGAGCGCCGAGCGCCAGGACGCCCGCCGTCAGATGGTTCGCGCCATCGATTCGCTTATCGCCGCCGACGAGGCCGACGTGCTCAGCCGCGCCAAGTCACTCATCGTCGCCGTTAAGGCGCCGCTCGCCGAGGTCAAGTCCACACAGGAAAAGGTGCTCGAGCAAAACGCCGACTACCTGTCGCGTGGAGCATTGAAGCAGCTTGAGGACCGCAACAAGCGCGAACTCAACGCGCGCGAGCGTTCGGGTATCATGGAAGCGCTGGCGAGCGCGCGGACGCTCATGCGCGACGTGCTGCTGACGCTTCAGGACAAGGCAGCCGACGTGGTGAACGAAGACGTGCGCGACACGATCGGTCGGCTTGCCGCCGCGACCAATGTTGCGGGTGCCACACGGGCGCTCGAGGCAGTCGCGACCGCCGAGCGCAACATCGCCAGAAACGTTACTCCCCAGCTGGCCATCGAGGTCATGCTGTTCGATATCAGGAAGGCACTGAAATGCCGTTAGTTGTACCCGTTAAGTTTACCTACGCCTCGCGCGACCTGTGGTTCGATCCGCAGGATTTGGATATCCTCGAGGCCGATTATGCCATTTGCTCCACCGAGCGCGGAACCGAGATCGGCCTGGTCACGGCCGATCCCTTTGAGGTGCCGCAAGACGAGATCGGTCAGCCGCTCAAGCCCGTGCTGCGCGTGGCGAGCGACATCGACCTGCAGCTTGCTGACGACCTGGCCATCCAGGGCGACGAGGCCATGGTCGATTTCCGCCGTCTGGTCAAAGAGCTCGACCTCGAGATGAAGCCGGTCGGCGTCGAGTACCTGTTTGGCGGCGAGAAGGCCGTGTTCTACTTTGCCGCCGAGGAGCGTGTCGATTTTCGCCAGCTCGTCAAGGACTTGTCCTCGACGCTGCATATTCGCGTCGACATGCGCCAGATCGGTGTGCGCGACGAGACCCGTCTGGTGGGCGGCTATGCCCAATGCGGACAGGAGCTCTGCTGCACGCGCTTTGGCGGACAGTTTGAGCCCGTTTCGATTCGCATGGCAAAAGAGCAGGACCTGCCGCTCAACTCGTCCAAGATCAGCGGCGTGTGCGGCCGCCTGATGTGCTGCCTGCGTTATGAGTTCGAGGCGTACAAGGACTTTAAGAGCCGTGCGCCCAAAAAGAAGACGCTCATCGATACGCCGCTTGGCAAGGCGCGTATCCAGGAGTATGACACGCCGCGTGAGCAGCTGGTGCTGCGCCTGGAGAACGGCAAAGTCTTTAAGGTCAACCTGGCCGATATGACCTGCTCGGAGGGCTGCAAGAAGAAGGCTGCCGAGCAGGGCTGCAATTGCCGCCCCGATTGTGTGACGCGCGATGTGCTCGAGCGCATCGAGTCGCCCGAGATGCGTCTGGCGCTCATGGAGCTCGATCGCGAAAACGGCGTCGATGTGGGCGATGGCCTGTCGAGTGCCGACCGTCTGGCCGGCACGTCGATGCCCAAGCGCCGTCGTCGCGATGCTGAATCCGATGCTCGCGCCGGTCAGGGTCAGGGCGAGGGCCGTGGCCGCGGAAAGGGCCGCGGTAAGGCCGAGACACCCGAGGCCGAGGGGGCGGCCGATGGCCGTCGCCGTCGTAAGCGCGCGGGCTCGGGCGATGCTACCGATGTTGCAGCCGCGGGCAAGAACGCCTCTCGCGAGCGCGAGGTTCAGCAGCCCCAGCAGCAGAATCGCGGCGGCGGCATGAACCCCACACGTCGCCGCCGCCGTCATCTGTCGAGCGAGGAGCGCGAGGACGCCTTCCGCGCCGCAGCTGCTCGCGAGGCCGGTGCCGCTTCCAAGGGCGCCTCGGCCTCCGATGCGCCTGTCGACAAGGGCGGCAAGTCACGTGGCGAGGAGGAGCGCGCGCCGCGTCCGCGCCGTCGCCATTCCTCGGGCGCGCAGCAGAAGCCTTCAGTGCCCTCCGTGGCCGATCAGGTCTCGGATGGCGAGGTCAAGGTCACGCGCCGTCGTCCCGGAGATGGCGGGGGAGCGGCTGCCAAGGCTTCGCATGGCGCCGCTCGCGACGAACGCGAGCCGCGCGGTGGCGAGGGCTCGGCCGACCAGGGTCAAAAGCGCCGTCGCCGTCGCCGTTCCCGCAAGCCGCGCCAGGATGGTGGCGAGGGCTCGACCCCGTCTTCGTCCGCACCACAACCGCCTGCCGGCGAATAACGCCCGCGAGCGGATTTAGCCCGCCTTGCCCCGAGCGCATCGGGGTATCATAGCGCCGAATCAACAACCCTCCCTGCGGCCGAACGTAGGGAGGGTTGTGTCTTGAAGAGCCATCTGAACATATTGAGCTGTTTGCAGGGTGCCGGTGCCCTACCGTTTGCGGACGAATTGCTACCGTTTGCCGAGTGGGTGGCACGCGAGGCGCTCGAGGCATTGTCGCCAACACGATGTGCCGGCTGCGAGCGCGCCGGTGCGCTTATTTGCCAAGACTGCCTTGCCGCGTTCACGCTCATCGACCCACGTCATAGCTGCACCCGATGCAGCGCCCCGTTTGGGGATTTGCTGTGCACTGAGTGTTCGGTCGAGGGCACGTCCTCGGCAATGACGGAGGCGCTCGACCGCTGCCTGGCGTGCGCCGTCTATGCGCATCCGCTGCCGCGCATCATTAAAGCGTACAAGGATGCGGGCGAGCGACGTCTGGCTCCGTATCTGGCGGAGCTGCTCTACGACACCGCCCTGCATGCCCAGGTCGTAGCGCCCGATCGCTATGGAGGTGTGCTGTCCGGTGCGGATGCGGTGGTGTTTGTGCCTGCGACGGCGGCAGCGTTTCGGCGGCGTGGTTTTGATCATATGGAGGCTATTGCGCGTCCATTTTGCGAGCTGTCGGGTGTTCCCCTGCTCGATGCTCTCGTCAAGTACGGGCATGGCGACCAGCGTGAACTCGGTCGTGAAGAACGCCGTGAACGCGCCCGAGGCATGTATGAGACGGTTGAGGACGTGCAGGGCAAGCGCCTGCTGCTTATCGACGACGTTATCACTACGGGTGCGACGATGGCCGCGGCTTCGGCGGAACTCAAGCGCGCCGGCGCTGCGGCCGTTGATGGCCTCGCTATCGCACGCGTTTGGTAGGGGTGGTTCAGATGGCAATAAAGATCGGGCAGCGTGGCAAGCCTGCAAGCGAGCAGCTGGCTGCTTCCGTAATTTTGACGGGTGCCTCGGCGCTGCGCATGATGCGCGCCGAGCGCCGGCAGATGGGCTACATAAGCTGGAAGGACCTTAATCCCGATGAAGAGCGCCGTGTGCTGCGCACGTCGTCGCCCTCGACCGAGGACATCTATCTTCCCGATTTGGTGCGGATCGGGGCCGTGAGCGGCGAGGTCCAAGAAGACCTGTGTCTACTGGTGGGGTCGGCGAAACAGCGTCGCCGCATGCCTGGTGCAAGCTGGTCCGTTTGTTCTGTAGGTCTGCCGGTTGGTTCGATTCTGGAGGTGGAGCCGGGGGTGTACAGCTTGTCTCCCGAGGCCCTCTGCGTAGCCGTTGCGCGCGAGGTCGGCTGCATCCAGGCATTTGCCCTGGCCCAGGAGCTGTGCTCTAAGATTTCACTGAGTGACCGCGGGAAGTATCTGCCTCCCTACACCTCGCCTGTCGTGAACAAATTGGCAAAGGACAAAGACCAGCCGCCAGATGTCGGTTACTTTGAGGTCGAGTCCGTGCTGACACCCGATTGCATGGTAGATTACCTCGCGGCATGCAAGGGGAATGTGGCCAAACAGCTGCTGCGCCTGTGTCCCTACCTGTCAGAAAATCTGCGCTCGCCCATGGAGTGCATCATGCTCGCTCTGTTTTCGCTTCCGTTTTCCTATGGCGGATTTGCCTGCGGTCCCTTTAAGACCGACTACAAGATCGAGTTCGATGACCGTGCGCAGGCAGTCTCGGGGATGCCGCATGCAGTTTGCGATGCGTATCAGGAAGCAGCCCAGTTTGACCTGGAATACAACGGTGAGCTGGGCCATTCCTCCCGGAGGGGACGTATCCATGATGAAAAACGCAACACGGGCTTGATTACTATGGGAATCGAGGTCGCGACGGTCAATAACGAGATGCTCTGCGACATGGAAGCAATGGAGGCGCTCGCATGGCGCATGCACCAGCGTATGCGAAAGCGGTACCGGAATCGTGTCGATGCCCGCAGGAAAAAGCAAGAGGCGCTGCTTAACACGCTGCGGGCGTGTTTTGGGCTTAAACCCGCCTAACAATGCTCTGAAACAGGGGGTTGGATATATGCTCTGGCCAAAATATAGCAAATATGAGTACTGCTACAAATTCAGTAACAGCAAAATCAGGGATTTTGGGACTGGAAGAGGGCGTAAATTAGAAAGTTATTAAACAAATGTGGAATATCCTGGCATCAATCTGACGTTATAGAGCGTGAAAACAGCTTGCAGAGCCAAAAACTCCTGCTACTAAATTGGTAACAGTACTCATATTTGCTATTTTTTGGCCACGGCGCCCTAAGACGGGTGTGTTGGGGCTTTCCATAGGGGAGCGACGGGCTCAATCAGAGCACGTGCGGTCCGTCCTGACCTGCGAAATCTGTACTCGCGATGCGAATAACGCCCCTAACCTTAAACTTTAGCTTGAACTTAGCTATAATGCGCTACGTTCCTGCCAGGCTGTGGTTGCGGACGGACGAAATGCCCGTCCTAGTCCAAGACAGACGCGGTCAAAGGGATCCACGTAAGCGACCGCGTGCGCGCGGCGCGATCATGGCGCGTCCTAGATGTAAGCCGCACCGTCCGTTCGACTTTCTTTGGGGCAATACCGCCTCGCGGGCGAGCGGGCCAGTCGTGAAGGTGGCTGCGGCCTCCCGAGCAAACACCCCGGTGCGCAAGTGTGGGGTCAAATACCAGGTCAGCTGGTGGGAACAACCTGATATTCCGTGCAACGCACGGATCGTATACGACACAGAAGGTAGGGTAGTGGACATGGTGAGGGGCAGCTTGATGCACGCGGCTCGGTTAGGTGCTGGGACCGCAGCGGTCATCGCCGTTTTGGGCCTGAGCGGATGCGCGTTCAACCCGCTGTCTGCGTTCACGACTCCCACGATCGACCAGATCGAGTACGAGACCGTCACGCCGGCGGTGTCGGACGACGCCCTGGTCACTCCCGGAACCCTGACGGTCGCCCTCGATACTTCCGATGCGCCGCAGGCCATGCAGGACGCCGACGGCGAGCTCACGGGGTATGCGGTTGACGCCGCCCGCGCCCTCGCAAGCCGCATGGGCCTTAAGGTCTCCTTTGTCGATGCGTCTTCGGCAGGTTCCGCGCTCGGCGACAAAAAGGCCGATATCTTTATCGGCGAGATTAACTCCACGGACGGGGACATTAGCTCGCTCGGCACCTGCCTGTACGATGCCACTTCCGTGTTCGGTAAAACTAGCGATGGTGGGTCGCTAAGCGTTTCCACCGATACCCTTAACACGTCCACCCTGGGCGTTCAGATGTCCTCGGCCTCGCAGGAGGCGCTTGCTAAGCAGAACATTACCGCCAACCAAAAGACCTACTCCAACATCAACGAGTGCTTTGAGGCGCTCGAGTCCGGCGAGGTCGACTATGTGATCTGCGACTCCACGGCCGGCGGCTACCTTGCACGCCTGATGAGCGAGGTCTCCTATGTCGGTGCGCTCGAGGCGCCCTCGACGCTTGGTGTTGCGGGCCTCTCGTCCAATGACGAACTGTGCCGTGCCGTGAGCGATGCCCTCGACGACATCACGGTCGACGGTACGCTCGAGGCGGTCCACTCTGTCTGGTATGGCACGATGCCCTACGACCTCACCACTAAGACGGTTTCGGGCGCTAGCGTGCAGCCGGGTGACTCTGAGTCCAGTGAGACCACGTCCTCCGGCAGCGAGTCCTCCGATTCCAACAATGAGACCGCATCCTCCGAGGACAAATCGTCCAGCCAGGAAGGCGCCATCACCGACGACGACATTAACAAACTCAATAGCTAGTTATTGCTAGGGGTGGTGTCTCCTATACGTTGGAAAGGACACTTCTTCACGGTTTCAACACGCACTGCCGGGCTTCCCCAATAGGGGAGCCCGGCTTTTTCATCCCAATAAAACCAGCAGGTCAAAGCTAATTTTCGGGACCAAATACAAAGCCGCCGGCCCCTCCTATAGCGCACTTTGCCACAGAAAAGTGCGAGACTTCGGTATGCGGTATCAAGCAATCGTTATTCGGGTCTTTAGGAATCCGCGTGATTAAATGCACGGCAATGGGTACATAGCCAGTACAGTAAGTCCCCGAGGCAGATTGGAGCCACGTATGGATATCAAGGTTTCTGGACGCAAGACGACGGTAACCGATGCTCTGCGTGCGCACGTGGATGAGAAGATCGGCGAGGCGCTCAAGGTTTTCGATATCGAGCCCATGACGGTCGACGTTGTACTTCGCTATGAGAAGAACCCCTCGAACCCCAACCCGGCAATCGTCGAGGTTACGGTTCGTGCCCGCGGTTCGGTGATTCGCGTTGCCGAGCACGGTGCAGATATGTACGCCGCCATCGACCTCTCCGCCGATAAGGTCACCCGCCAGCTGCGCAAGTTCAAGACCAAGGTTGTGGACAACCGCCAGGGCGGTGCCAGCGCCGCGGATGTCGCACCGGTCGAGCGCGTCGAGGATCTGGCCGACCTGCTGCTGCCCGAGGAGGACGACGACCTGCTCGTCCGCGAGAAGGTCATCGATGTCACCCCGATGACTGAGGAGCAGGCGCTGGTGCAGACCGATCTGCTGGGCCACGACTTCTACGTGTTCGAGAACGCGACGACTGGCCTCATCAATGTGGTGTATCACCGTAAGAATGGTGGATATGGCATCATCAAGCCCCGCATCGAAACACTTGACGAGTAAAATACGTTAACTTGCATGAGTTAACGGTTGGCGGCCATCCCATGCGGGTGGCCGCCTTTTTACGTAAGGAGTCGCTTTGATGGACAAGGCCGCATCCGCCGGTCATTCGGACCGTTGCCGCATCGTCGTCGATACTTGCTGCGACTTTAGCCCCGAGGTCGCCGCGAACCTCGATGTCGATATCCTGGGTTTCCCCTTCATTATCGATGGCGAGGAGCGCACGGATGACATCTGGTCGAGCATCACACCCAAGGAGTTCTACGACCGCATGCGCGCCGGCGCTCGTGTGTCTACCTCCGCCGTGTCGCTCGGTCGCTATATCGAGTTCTTTACCGAGTGTGCCAAGGAGGGCACGCCCACGGTCTACCTGTGCTTTACCTCGGCGCTGTCGTCGAGCTACAACTCCGCGTGCCAGGCGGCAGATGCCGTGCGCGCCGAGTATCCCAACTTTGAGCTCTACGTGGTCGACAACGCTCTGCCCTGCGCGACCGGCGCGCTCCTGGCGCTCGAGGCCGTGCGCCAGCGCTCGGCGGGACTCACCGCCAAGCAGCTGGTCGACTGGGCAAACGAGGCAAAGACCTACGTCCACGGCTACTTTACGCTCGAGAGCTTCGACGCGCTGGCTGCCGGCGGCCGCATTCCGCCCGCGGCGGCGCAGCTCACGGCAAAGCTCGACGTCAAGCCCGAGCTCTCCTACGACCTGGCCGGCTCGCTGTCGCTGATCGGCGTCAACCGCGGCCGCAAGAAGGCGCTCAAGTCCATCCTCAAGTCGTTCCGCGAGAACTACGTGCCCGATCGCACCATGCCCATCGCCATCATGACGGCCGATGCCGAAAAGGATGGTGACTGGCTCGAAGCCGCCATCCGCAAGGAGGAGGGTTGCGCCGACGTCACGATCATTCGCGGCTCCGTGGGTCCCACCATCGGCTCGCACGTGGGCCCCGGCATGGTGGGCTGCGCGTTTTGGGGTAAGAACCGCGCCGACAAGGCGTCGCTTTCCGACCGTATCGCCCGCCGCGTGCGCGGTCAGTAGGCAAGCGCTGCGTCCGTAATCGCCCTCGACTCACAGCCCAAACGCTGGCACCGAGTATTCAACCTGGTAACAACACCCAACCCAAAAGGAAAGGTTTCATGGCAAACAAGCTCTCTGTCGCATTTATCGGCACCGGAATTATGGGTGCCCCCATCGCCGGCCACATTCTGGACGCCGGCTATCCCGTCACGGTCAACAACCGCACCAAGTCCAAGGCTGCAGCGCTCGTTGAGCGCGGCGCCGTCTGGGCCGATACGCCGGCAGATGCTGTGGCGAACGCCGACGTTGTCTTTACCATGGTGGGTTATCCCTCCGAGGTCGAGGAGCTCTACCTGGCGGGCGACGGTCTGCTCGCGTGCACCAAGCCCGGCGCGGTCCTGATCGACCTCACCACGAGCTCGCCCGAGCTGGCGCGCGACATTGCCGAGGCCGCCCAGGTTTCTGGTCGCATGGCGTTTGACTGCCCCGTCACCGGCGGCGAGTCGGGCGCTATCGCCGGTACGCTCACGGCTATCGTGGGCGCTACCGAGAACGACATCGCGCCGGTCCGCGACATCCTTGCCACCTTTGCGGCCAACATCTGCTGCTTCGACGGCGCCGGCAAGGGCCAGGCTGCCAAGCTCGCCAACCAGGTGTCGCTGGGCGCCTGCATGGTCGGCATGGCAGACGCCATGGCATTTGCCGAGCTGAGCGGCCTTGATCTGGAGAAGACCCGCCAGATGATCCTGGGCGGTACCGGCAAGTCCGGCGCCATGGAGAGCCTGGCTACCAAGGCGCTCGACGGCGACTACAAGCCCGGCTTTATGGTCGAGCACTTCATCAAGGACCTGCGCTTGGCGCTCGCCTATGCCGACGACCGCGAGCTTGCGCTGCCCGGCGCCGACGTGGCCTTTACGCTCTACGACATGCTCGATGCCATCGGTGGTGCCAAGCTGGGCACCCAGGCCATCACGGTCCTCTATAAGGAGGAGGCCGACGCCATTGCCGCCGGTCTGGACTGGTCGCAGTATCGTCCCGAAGAGCATGGCGCTCACGAGGAAGGCTGCGGTTGCGGCGAGCATGGCGACGACCACGAGTGCGGTTGCGGCCACCACCATGGCGAGGACCACGAGTGCTGCTGCGGCCACCATCACGGGGAGTAGCGCCCATGAGCTGGACGTTCGTGGTGCTTGCGCTGGTGCTCTTTCTCTTTGCGATCTACATCGGCTTTTTGTGCGGCCAGTGGGCGTGCGAAAAGCGCGTCATCACCAAGCGCGACTACTGGATTGCCAATTTTGCAGGAGCGGCGGCAGTCGTCCTGCTGACCTGGGTGTTCTCGCTGTTCCCGCTGGTGCAGTTTGCGCCGATCGGCTGGCTCGGCGGTTTTATCGCCGGTCTTAAGATGAGCTTTGGCGAGTCCGTCGGCCCATGGCGCAAGCACGATGAGGTCTTTAACGTCAACAAGGCACACCGCGCCGCCGCCGATGCGGGCGACGCCGAGGAGCGCCGCCGCGCGCGTCACAATGGTGCAGCCGACCGACAGCTCATCTCGGTCACCGATGACAGCAAGGGTGCTGGCAAGCACGCTAAGAAATAGTAAGAAGAGGTAACTATGGCAGAAAACAAGGAAGAACAGCTCACCGACGAGGAGCTGGCACAGCTTCAGCTGGCAGAGGAGAACGAGAACGCCGTCGACCGTCTGGTCAAGGAGCTCGGCTGCCCCACGCGCCGTATCCGCCAGTTTGCCGCCCGCGTGCTGCACCTGCTGGCCGAGCGCGATCCGCAGCGCGTCGTGCCCTGCGTGCCCGCGCTGATCGAGGCACTCGACCGCCCCGAGGCTCAGACCCGCTGGGAGGCCCTCGATGCCCTGGCGGCGCTCGCCGCCACCTGCCCCGAGCAGCTGGGCGATGCCTTTGAGGGCGCCGAGACTGCGCTGTTCGACGAGATTTCCTCCACGCTGCGTTACGCCGCCTTCCGCCTGCTGTGTGTGTGGGGCGTCACGAGCGTCGAGCGTTCGCGCGAGGCTTGGCCCATCCTGGACGAGGCCATCCAGTGCTACCACGGCGACCTTGAGTATCGCGACATGCTCGGTTGCCTGTACGAGTTTGGCCAGGGCGAGATCGACGCCGAGGTCGCCGAGAAGCTCGCGCTGCGCCTTAAGTTCGACGCCGAAAACGGCAAGGGCAGCTATCTCAAGGCCCGTTCGAGCGAGATTTGCGAAATGCTTGTTAAACGTTTTGGCCTGGATCTCTCCAAAAAGAAGAAGCGTGCTAGCGTTAAAAAATCTGACGACGCCGAAGACGAGGAGTAACAGATTATGGCGCACGATGTAGTCCTGATCCCCGGTGACGGTATCGGTCCCGAGATTACGCAGGCCATGCGCCGCGTGGTCGAGGCCACCGGTGTCCAGATCAACTGGAACGTCCAGGAGGCCGGTGCCGGCGTCATGGACGAGTTTGGCACGCCACTGCCCCAGCACGTGCTCGATGCGGTCGCCGAGACCAAGGTTGCCATCAAGGGCCCCATCACCACGCCGGTCGGTACGGGTTTCCGCAGCGTCAACGTGGCCCTGCGCAAGCACTTCGACCTGTATGCCTGCGTGCGCCCCTGCCTGTCGCAGCCGGGCGACGGCTCGCGCTTCCGCGACGTCGACCTGGTCATCGTGCGCGAGAACACCGAGGACCTCTACGCCGGCATCGAGTTCGATGAGGGCGCTGCCGAGGTCGAGGAGCTCTCGCAGCTCGTCGAGCGCTCGGGCCAGAAGACCTTCGCCGCGGATTCCGCCATCTCGATCAAGCCCATCTCCATCGCCAAGAGCCGCCGCATTGTGGAGTATGCCTTTGAGTATGCCCGCCGCTGCGGCCGCAAAAAGGTGACGGCCGTGCATAAGGCCAACATCATGAAGGCGACCGATGGCCTGTTCCTGCGCGTTGCGCGCGAGGTGGCCGCCAACTATCCCGATATCGAGTTCAACGACAAGATTGTCGACGCCACCTGCATGGGCCTGGTCCAAAACCCCAACGACTTCGATGTCCTGGTACTGCCCAACCTGTACGGCGACATCGTGAGCGACCTGTGCGCTGGCCTGGTGGGCGGCTTAGGCATGGCTCCCGGCTCCAACATCGGTGCCGATTGCGCCATCTTCGAGGCAACGCACGGCTCCGCGCCCGATATCGCTGGCCAGGATATCGCCAACCCCACGGCCGAGATTCTCTCTGCTGCGATGATGCTCGATCAC
>ENA-OYVR01000250-OYVR01000250.1-human-gut-metagenome-genome-assembly--contig:-NODE-250-length-13080-cov-4.533052_pt1 | contig 13080 bp, 8 predicted proteins | sample MGYA00244158_ERZ653373 | MGnify/ENA primary metagenome ERZ653373 (study PRJEB26926, sample SAMN06164990) | human gut metagenome | biome: ENVO:00009003; feature: ENVO:2100002; material: ENVO:00002003... | reverse complement strand
GTTCCGCTGGTTGCATATCTGACACTGAGCGGAAGTCTGAGTGATCTTCTGACACAGAGCGGAGCACCAGGTGGAGCAGCAGCTTTCCTGAATCCTTTTGAGAACGGAGAGCGCCCATATACATTTGTTGAAATCTTTTCCCAGCTTGCATGGGGACTTGGATACTGCGGTATGCCTCATATCCTTACCCGCTTCATGGCTGTAAAGAGTGAGAAAGAATTAAAAAAATCCAGTGCGATCGCAATCGTGTGGGATATCCTTTCTCTGACAGCAGCGTGCTTTATCGGTATTATAGGTCGTGCATATCTGCTTCCGACTGTACTTGGTGAAAATGGTGCATCTTCCTCAGAGAGTGTATTTATCGAGATGATCAATAAACTGTTTTCCAGTCATCTGGGACTTCCGTTTATCGGAGGAATCTTCCTCTGCGGTATTCTTGCGGCAATTATGTCCACAGCTGATTCACAGCTTCTGGTAACAGCGTCCGCAGCATCTGAGGATTTATATCATCAGTTCATTAAGAAGGATGCAGACTCAAAGGAAATCCTTGCAGTTGCAAGATTTACGGTTATCGTGGTGTCTGTTCTGGCATTTGTGATCGCGTGGAATCCGAACAGCAGTATCATGGGACTGGTATCCAATGCATGGGCCGGTCTTGGTGCAGCGTTTGGTCCGACTGTGGTAATGTCACTGTTCTGGAGAAGAACAAACCTTGCAGGTGCAGTTGCAGGTATTGTTTCCGGTGGTCTGACAGTTATCGTCTGGGATTATATACCGTTTGCGGCAGGACAGACTCTTGGTTCTTATACAGGACTTTATTCTCTGGCTGTAGGTTTTGCTGTCAGCCTTGCGATGATTATTATCTTCAGTCTGGCTACAAAAGCACCATCCAAAGAAATCACAGATGTGTTTGATAAAGTGGCAGGAAAATAATAGAATAGAAAGACTATCCATTTTCGGATGAATTTGTTATAATGGCAGTAGCGCAAAAAAAGCGTTACTGCTTTTTTAACCTGATAAACTGCGGAGCAGTTATTCGGTGTAGAGCTGCGTAGCGAAGCGGATGATTTTATCCGCTTGATTATTACAAGAAGAAGGTGTCGCACATGAAGAAATATGATTATCTGATAGTAGGAGCCGGCCTTTTTGGTGCAGTATTTGCACATGAGGCCACAAGACGGGGGAAAACATGCCTTGTGATCGATAAGAGAGGTCATATCGGCGGTAATATTTACACAGAAGAAGTAGAGGGGATCCAGGTACACAGATACGGTGCACATATTTTCCATACTTCCAGAAAACAGGTGTGGGATTATATCAATCAGTTTGCAGAATTTAATCATTTTGTAAATTCACCGATCGCAGTCTATAAGGATGAGTTATATAATCTGCCGTTTAATATGAATACCTTCCATCAGCTCTGGGGAGTACGTACTCCTGCAGAGGCAAAAGCGAAGATACAGGAACAGATCGCAAGAATGCACATTACCCATCCGAAGAACCTGGAGGAACAGGCGCTTGCACTGGTTGGACAGGACGTATATGAGAAACTGGTAGAGGGATATACAAGGAAGCAGTGGGGCAGGGAGTGTAAAGATCTGCCGGCATTTATCATAAAAAGACTGCCTTTGCGTTATACTTATGATAATAACTATTTCAAAGATCCTTATCAGGGAATCCCCAAAGGTGGATATACACGTATTGTGAAGAAACTTCTGGAGGGTGTACAGGTATGTCTGAATACAGATTTCTTTGCAAACAGAGAAGAACTGACTGCACAGGCAGACAAAGTACTCTTTACAGGTATGATCGATGAATTTTATGACTATTGTTACGGAGAACTGGAATACAGATCACTGAAATTTGAGACAGAAGTGCTGGATATGGGAAATTATCAGGGCAATGCGGTTGTCAATTATACAGATTATGAAGTTCCGTATACAAGGATCATCGAGCATAAACATTTTGAATTTGGTACACAGCCAAAGACTGTGATCACCAGAGAATATCCGGCAGCATGGGAAAAAGGCAAAGAGCCTTACTATCCGGTCAATGATCCGAAGAACAGTGAACTGTTTGACAAATATGAACGCCGCGCATTAGAAGAGAAGAATGTGATCTTTGGCGGAAGACTCGGCATGTATCGCTACATGGATATGGATCAGGTTATTGAAGAGGCACTGTCTCTGGCAGAAACAGAGCTTACCTATGAAGAGCCATGAAAGTAAATTTTGGGATTGTAAGATAAAGGTAGCAAACAGTTACAGATAAAGTAACCGGAAAGGATAAATATATGACAGACACACCAATAATTGCTCTTTATTACAGAGAGCATGATCCGATGAAAAGAAAGATGTTTCTTGACCAGTCTATTGCTGCAGGCGAAGATGAGGAGGCAAATGCTGTCCGTAAGGAACTGTGGGAACTGCGTTACGGAGAACCTTCAGAGGCAGGTTCCGGTACACGTGCTGATGGGTATCTGGCGCTTTGGATGGCAATGGAATACAGCAAGGATACAGCGGGAAAGCTGTTTGGTTTAAAGAGAGCCAGAAAAGAAATCGAGAAAAACCTTGCCAGACTGAAATTCAGGGAAATGCAGGAAAAGAGCGAACTTCACAGGGAATTGCTTTACAGAGAATGCTGCCATATGGTTAAGACTTATATGGAACTTTGTGAGAAGGACAAGACGTATAATACTACCCTGTGCGGAATTGTTCCTATCAGTGAGAAAAGTGCGAAGAGTAAGCTTCAGAAAGATGTCTATACCACTGCCATTGTGTTTCCGGAAGAAATCAATATGCAGGAAGAACTGGAAATGATAACAAAGGCAGCAAGGGAAGCTTACGAAGCTCATTTTCCGGGAGAAGGCGGATTATAAAGAAAAGCCAAAAAAAATTACTGGAGGCATACATGAACAAAGCAAATTTGACAGCTTATGAAGTTGTAACAGAAGAAAACCTGACAGATATCCATTCCACAGGCTGGCTTCTGCGCCATAAGAAAACAGGTGCAAGAGTTATGCTGATCGAGAATGATGATGAGAATAAAGTATTTAATATCGCATTCCGCACACCGCCTAAGGACAGCACAGGTGTGGCACATATCCTGGAGCACAGTGTACTCTGCGGTTCAAGGGAATTTCCATTAAAGGATCCTTTCGTAGAACTGGTAAAAGGTTCTCTGAATACTTTCCTGAATGCCATGACTTATCCGGATAAAACCTGCTATCCTGTAGCCAGTTGCAATGATAAGGATTTTCAGAATCTGATGCATGTTTATCTGGATGCGGTATTTTATCCGAATATCTATAAAAGAGAAGAGATTTTCCGTCAGGAAGGCTGGAACTATCATCTGGAACAGAAGGAAGGACCGCTGAAATACAACGGTGTTGTATATAATGAGATGAAGGGTGCTTTCTCCTCGCCGGATGAAGTTCTGGAACGGGAGATTATGAATCACCTTTTCCCTGATACCACTTATGGATGTGAATCAGGCGGTGATCCGAAAAATATTCCGGATCTTACCTATGAGAATTTCCTGAATTTCCACAGAACTTATTACCATCCATCCAACAGCTATATTTATCTGTATGGAAATATGGATATGGAAGAGAAACTGGCATTCCTGGATGAGCATTATCTGTCGCATTTTGATTATCTGGATGTGGATTCTGTTATTCAGGAACAGAAAGCATTCGGAGCATGCCGGGATGTGACTCTTGAGTATCCGGTTGCTGAGAATGAGGGAGAAGAGGACAATACCTATCTTTCTTATAACATGGTTGTGGGAAATGCTGCGGACAGTCAGATGGCGATGGCATTTGAGGTATTGGATTACGCACTGTTAAGCGCACCGGGAGCACCGTTAAAGCAGGCACTTCTGGATGTAAAAGCGGGCAAGGATGTCTATGGATCTTATGATGATGGTATTCTCCAGCCATATTTTACAGTAATTGCAAAAGGTTCCAATCCGGACAGAAAAGAAGAATTCGTATCTGTGATCAGACAGGTACTGGGAGATATTGTTAAGAATGGAATTGACAGGAAAGCTGTAGAGGCAGGAATCAATTACTTTGAATTCCGTTATCGTGAAGCTGATTTTTCCTCTTATCCAAAAGGACTGATGTACAGTCTGGATATTCTGGGAGACTGGCTGTATGAAAAAGGAAATCCCTTTGCACAGGTACAGCAGCTTACAGTTTTTGAAAACCTGAAAAAGGCAGTAAACGAAGGATATTTTGAAGAACTGATCCGTAAATATCTTCTTGAGAATCCACATGGATGCATCATGACTCTTGTGCCGAAGAAAGGTCTGGCAGCCCAGCGTGAGAAAGAGCTGGAGGAGAAGCTGGAAGCATACAGAAGCAGTCTTTCTGAAGAACAGCTGGATGCAATGGTTGAGAAGACGAAAGCACTGGAAGCATATCAGGAAGCCGGCGAAGATCCAAAAGCACTGGAGTGCATTCCGATGTTAAAGAGAAGTGATATTAAAAGAGAAGCTGCAAAGATCATAAATGAAGAATTAACGGTAGATGACAGTCTGTTCCTTTACCATGACGTATGCACAAATGGCATCGGTTACGTAGACCTGATGTTTAAGACTGACAGTATTGCGCCTGAGCAGATTCCTTATCTGGGACTTTTGAAATCCGTACTGGGTTATGTGGATACAGAGAATTACACATACGGAGAACTGTTCAATGAAATCAATGCCAATACAGGCGGTATCAACTGTGGGGTAGAGGTTTTTGACAGAGCTGATTCTACAGAAGAGTTTCAGGCTATGTTCTCTGTAAGAGGTAAGGCACTTTATACGAAAATGGATTTCCTTTTCAAAATGATCGGGGAGATCCTGAACAGCTCGAAACTGGAGGATACCAAGCGTCTCTATGAGATTGTTGCATCTGTGAAGTCCAGGGCACAGGTAAACCTGACAGGTGCCGGACATTCCACTGCTGTACTCAGAGCAGCTGCATATTCTTCTCCGATGGCTGCATTTCAGGATGAGATGGCGGGAATCGGATATTATCAGTTTATCGAGAAACTGGAAAAAGATTTTGAACAGCGAAAAGAGGAAACTGTAGAAGAGCTTTGCAAACTGATGAAAAAAATTCTCCGTCCGGAGAACTTTATGATCAGTTATACAGGTGAGAGAGAGTCCCTGGAGACAGTTCAGAAACTGGCGGGAGCTGTAAAGGCAGGACTTGGCACAGAGCCGGTGGAGAAATCGGAAGAGAAGCTGACCTGCACAAAGAAGAATGAGGGATTTAAGACTTCCGGACAGGTCCAGTATGTGGCTCAGACCGGTAATTTTAAGAAAAAAGGCCTGGAATATACAGGTGCACTGGAAATTCTGAAGGTTATCTTAAGTTATGATTATCTGTGGATGAATCTGCGCGTAAAGGGCGGTGCATATGGATGTATGAGCGGATTTAAGAGGAATGGTGAGAGCTATCTGGTATCTTATCGCGATCCTCATCTGAAACGTACACTGGATGTATATAAGGGGATTCCGGATTATATCCGTAATTTCCAGGCAGATGAGCGCGAGATGACAAAATATATCATTGGTACCATCAGCGGAAAGGATGTTCCCAGGACACCTCAGATGAAAGGTTCTGTTTCCAAGACAGCATATTTCTGCGGTGTGACAGAGGAGATGCTCCAGAAAGAACGTGATCAGATTCTGAATGCGTCTGCAGAGGATATCCATGCACTGGCCGAGATCATAGAGGCAGTTCTGGCAGCTGATCAGATATGTGTGGTGGGAAGCGAGAGCAAGGTGGCTGAGGCCTCTGATGTACTGATGGAAGTGAAACCACTGATCAATTGTTAAAAAAGGAAAGAACAGAATGAACGAAAATTTTAAATCCGGATTTGTAGCGATTATTGGACGTCCAAACGTAGGTAAATCCACTCTGATGAATCATCTCATCGGACAGAAGATCGCTATCACATCCAAGAAACCACAGACAACCAGAAACCGTATCCAGACCGTTTATACCTGTGACGAAGGTCAGATCGTATTTCTCGATACTCCCGGTATCCACAAGGCAAAGAATAAGCTGGGAGAATATATGGTCCAGGTGGCAGAGCGAACTTTAAAAGAGGTAGATGCCATTATGTGGCTGGTAGAGCCAAGTACCTTTATCGGGGCAGGAGAGCGTCATATTGCAGAACAGCTTCAGGGAATCGGAGTGCCGGTAATCCTGATCATCAACAAAATTGATACTGTATCAAAGGAAGAAATCCTTCCTGCCATTGACACCTACCGAAAAGTATGCGATTTCGCAGAGATTATCCCATGCTCCGCACTGCGTGGACAGAATACACAGGATATTATCGGTTGTATCCTGAAATATCTGCCTTACGGTCCTATGTTTTATGACGAGGATACAGTTACTGATCAGCCTCAGCGTCAGATCGTGGCTGAGATCATCCGCGAGAAAGCACTTCATGCACTGGATGCGGAAATTCCGCATGGAATCGCAGTTGCCATTGACCGGATGAAAACACGTCCGGGAAAAAATCCAATCGTGGATATTGATGCGACAATTATCTGTGAAAGAGAGTCTCACAAAGGAATTATCATCGGCAAACAGGGTGCGATGTTAAAGAAAATCGGAAGTAATGCAAGATATGAGATTGAGCGTATGCTGGAATCAAAAGTGAATCTGAAGCTTTGGGTAAAAGTAAAGAAAGACTGGAGAGACAGTGATTTCCTTATCAAGAACTTTGGTTACGATAAGAAGGAAATCTAAATAAAAAGACAGTCAGGAAACAGAGAGAATGAGTGATTTGATAACTGTGCAGGGAGTAGTGCTCTCTGCCATGCCTGTGGGAGAATATGACAAGCGGATCGTCCTTCTCACCAGAGAAAGAGGCAAGATTTCCGCGTTTGCAAAAGGAGCCCGCCGCCCAAACAGCCAGTTTCTGGCGGCTGCCAATCCTTTTGTGTTTGGAACCTTTGCCCTTTATGAGGGGCGTTCCAGTTATAATCTGAATCAGGTATCCATCAGTCATCATTTTGTGGAACTGGCAGGCGAACAGCCTGGAATCTACTATGGATATTATTTTCTGGAACTGGCAGATTATTTCGGACAGGAGGGGATTGACGAGAAAGAATCTATGAACCTTCTGTATGTGACAGTGAAGGCACTTCTGAACCCGAATATTGATGACAGGCTGGTGAGGTGTATTTTTGAACTTCGTATGATGGCTGCACAGGGATTGTGTCCTTCACTGTTTCATTGTGTGTGCTGCGAAAGACAGCCTGTGGAGGGAGAAGAGCTTTTCTTTTCTCAGCAGAATCATGGTATTCTGGATAAAGCCTGTCTGGGACATGTAAATGATGCAAAGAGAATCTCAGCACCTGCATTATATGCCATGCAGTACATAGTAACTGCTTCTCTTGGGAAGCTTTATACATTTACTGTTACAGAAGAAGTACTCCATGAACTGGAACGTCATATCCATACCTATATTGCTGCGAACACTGAAAAACGGTTCAAAAGTCTGGAAATTCTGGAAATAATGAGCTGAGATACCTTGAAAAAGAAATCAGATACAGTTATAATAACGTTAATTGTAGCTGTTTATTACGTTAATCAAATAGCGGAATGGATTGTGAACCAAATTGCCTGACGGATATGAACAGTTACACGCATTTTATAAAAAGAACGAGGAGAATAGTCATGGAAAAAACAATGGACAAAATCATTGCGCTGGCAAAGGCAAGAGGATTTGTTTACCCGGGTTCCGAAATCTATGGTGGTCTTGCAAACACATGGGATTACGGTAATCTTGGTGTAGAATTAAAGAATAACGTAAAACGTGCATGGTGGCAGAAATTTATTCAGGAATCCCCATACAATGTAGGTGTTGACTGTGCAATCCTGATGAACCCGCAGACATGGGTTGCATCCGGACATTTGGGAAGCTTCTCTGACCCGCTGATGGACTGTAAGGAATGTCATGAACGTTTCCGCGCAGATAAGATCATCGAAGACTTCAGCCAGGAGAATGGCATTGAACTTGAGAGCTCTGTAGACGGATGGTCTCAGGAAGAGATGATGAACTTCATCAAAGATCACAATGTACCATGCCCTACATGTGGCAAACATAACTTTACAGATATCCGTCAGTTCAACCTGATGTTCAAGACATTCCAGGGTGTTACAGAGGATGCCAAGAATACAGTATACTTAAGACCTGAAACAGCACAGGGTATTTTCGTAAACTTCAAGAATGTTCAGAGAACATCACGTAAGAAAATCCCGTTTGGTATCGGTCAGATCGGTAAATCTTTCCGTAACGAGATCACACCGGGTAACTTCACATTCCGTACACGTGAGTTCGAGCAGATGGAACTTGAATTCTTTTGTGAGCCGGATACAGACCTTGAGTGGTTTGCATACTGGAAGAACTTCTGCCTGAACTGGTTACATTCTCTTGGATTGAAGGATGAAGAAGTTCGTTATCGTGACCATGATGCAGAAGAGTTAAGCTTCTACAGCAAAGCTACTACTGACGTAGAGTTCCTGTTCCCATTCGGATGGGGCGAGCTTTGGGGAATCGCTGACAGAACAGACTATGACCTGACACAGCATCAGAACGTATCAGGACAGGATCTGACATACTTTGATGATGAGAAGAAGCAGAAATATATCCCATATGTAATCGAGCCGTCACTGGGTGCTGACCGTGTGGTACTTGCATTCCTGTGCAGCGCATATGATGAGGAAGTTCTGGATGCAGAGAAGAATGACGTTCGTACTGTCCTTCATTTCCATCCGGCACTTGCACCTGTTAAGATCGGTGTGCTTCCTCTTTCCAAGAAGCTTAATGAGGGTGCAGAGAAGATTTATCAGCAGTTAAGCAAGAAATATAACTGTGAATATGATGATCGTGGAAACATTGGTAAACGTTACAGAAGACAGGATGAGATCGGTACTCCGTTCTGTGTAACTTATGACTTTGAGTCCGAAAACGACGGAGCAGTTACAATTCGCGACCGTGATACTATGGAGCAGGTTCGTGTGAAGATTGATGAACTGGATGCATATTTTGCGGATAAATTTACATTTTAACTGAAAAAACAGCAAAGGAGCTGTATCGGATGGGAATCCGGGTACTCCTTTGCTGTTTTTTATTACAAAATACAGATTATAAAAATTCGTTACTGTTCACTCCGTTCTCAGCAACACGCTTCGCGATGCAGGAAATATGAACCTCCTTGTGCAATGCCCAAGGAGTATCGTTTGCTTCGCAAACTTAATTTATGCTAATCGCATAAATTCGCGCAGTATGTCTCGGGTTTTCTGTGACCTTCGCTCACAAAAAACACCTCGCGGGATATTACCAGTGAACAGTAACATAAATAATGCATTTAAGACAGTTTCAGGTTTCACACTCTGATGGGCCGGATTAAGATTCATTATTTACGAGGATTGCTATAATCACATCATTTTATCACATTCATCTCATTTTTTCCATACATAACAAAAAGCAGCCGGCAAAATCACAAAAATTTCACCAACTGCTTTCCATTGCTATTATTGTTTGCTGCTTTTCACAACCTGTGCAGGGGACTTCCCTGATTCGGTTAAATCCTTAAGAAGGATACATCTTGGCAGACCTCCGTAACAGAGTGCCGTTCTCTTAACTTCATATCCATGGATTTCCATATTATGTCTGCTGAACTGATTATCCGGATGTATGGTGCACATCAGATAATAATATTGGTCTGTATCCAGCAATCTCTCCGCTTCTTCCAGCATATGCCCCTGCAGCCCGTTTCCCCTGTATGCACAACACACAACTGCCGAATCCATGACTGCAACATGGGAAAGCTGTTCCTCATCAAAATCAAGATAAGTTCCCAGATTATCTTCCCTGTTTTCAGGATATTTAATAAGGAAGAAACCCGCAACAGAACCATCTGCTGTCTGTGCCACGATCACAAAACCCTGTTCTTCTATATGTGTCCTGACATATTCCTCATCATCAGATACAAACCAGTCCGGATGCTCTTTATCATTCTTCGCTCCATGCATAACAGCCATAATCTCATCCACATCTGCCATCTCTGCTTTTCGTATTCTGAACAATACCTTTGCAGAACCATCCTTATTCTCTGAAATCTGCATGATGCTTTGATTATTCTGCATTTTCCTCGCCGCCTGCAGTCTCTGTGGAATCTGCATCCGTTGTATCATAAGTCTCTGTGCTTTCTCCGTAGAGTTTCTCAAAGAATTTCATTGTTTCATTATATAAGGTCTGTCTGTCATCATCCGAAAGTTCTCCAAGCTCCGGACTTGCCTGTGCATCTGCACTTAATCCGAAGATTTCCTTCATGGACTTATCTACCATATTAAGTTCTGTACTCATGTAAGTTTCGGTTCCATCTGCCTGATAAGAATCTGTACCTTCTGTAAGAACTTTCAGATATGCCTTCTCCACATTCTTAGCAAGAGTTGCACCATTTTCAGCATCAAGAGTTACGGAAGCTGTTGCTGTTTCATCTTCCATAGCTGTTGTAAGAGCAGTGGTATCGCCTTCATATTCTCCCTTGCAGAAATTCTCAGCTTTATCAAACATGGTTTTCTGATCTTCTGTCAGTGCAGAAGTATCCAATTCATCTGATATGGCACTATTTTCTGTATCATCTGTTCCTTCATCGGAGTCTGTATCACCTTCATCTGTATTTCCAAGCGTACTGTCATCCGTAGTTTCATCACCATCCGGCTCCTGCGGTTCCTCTGTTTCGCTGAGGTCTCCGTCACTCTGATCGTCCCCGTCGTCCTCAATCAGACCTGAATCCTCCTCCAGCGATGGATTCTCTGTGGAACTCTCTACGATATCTCCGCCTAAAGCACTGTTATCCACATTATTCAGGATATCATCACCATCTGCTGGATCACCTGCATTTACAGTGTCATCCTCTTCATCATCAATATCACCAAGCTCATCATTATCACCGGATGTATTCTGTTCTACCTGCTCCAGTGTTGCTTTTACATCATCATAATTGTACTCCTGCTGCGCAATCTGTTTCAGAAGCTCTACGATCTTATTAATCTGGTCAGAATCCAGATTTACATTATTCTGCTGAGCAACATTTACTACGATATTATAGATATCATCCACATTCTGGACATTATCTTTGATAACCTGTATCTTCGAGTTATTCATAACAGTAGTTGCATCATTCTTTCCAACCTCATCAGCCAGATTTCCTGTCACTACCATTTCCTCTGTAGCAAGTTCTTTCTTCGTGCTGTCAAGCTGCTCCCCTGTAGCTGTCTCGTACGCCATCTGAATACCTGTAAGCGCTCCGGTGCCGGATACCTCAAACGGGCAGGCGGCTACAACTTCACAGTTCTTGACACCTGATGTGGAAAGTGACGTTGCGATCATGTTACATGTTACCCAGTTAAGGTTGGCTGTTCTTACTTTGATACCGCCTGACTGAGTCGGCTTTACATATGCACAGCTTACTGTTCTGGTTCCGATCTGCTCTAACGGTACATAAGCACTCAGATGATCTCTCTCATCCTGATTAGTAATCGTGAGGATCTGTACCTGGTTACTGTCTACATTAAAATATTTCATCATTGTATTCTTCTGGTCCTGAGTAAGATCAGCTCCCAGTGTCACAACCTTCACTGAATCTGCCATTGTCGGTACAGCAGTTCCTGAAAGTACCAGACATGCACTGCATAAAAGTGCTGCTGCTGTTTTTACTTTTTTCATAATAGAAACCTCCCTGATATGTTATTTAAATTATTCAGGCGGATAATCATTTCATGCCTGTTCATTAATAGTAGTATTATAACACGTTTGAGTTGAGATTTGTAATTATTATTTATATCATTCCCAGTCCTTCCAGCAGGATTTTTGTACCTATGAGGATAAGGATAATACCTCCGCATAATTCCGCTTTGGATTTGTATTTCATTCCGAAAAGACTGCCTATCTTTACCCCTGCTGCTGAACAGACAAAGGTGATCACACCGATAAAGGATACTGCTGATACGATCTCTACTTTCAGAAAAGCAAATGTCACTCCCACTGCCAGTGCATCAATACTGGTAGCCACTGCAAGGATAAACATGGATTTTATATCCATATCCGCATTTACATGTTCTTCCTCTTTCGATTCTTTGATCATGCCGGCACCAATGAACACCAGAAGGACAAAAGCTACCCAGTGACTGTATCGAGTAACCTTATCTGCAAAGAATCGTCCGCCAAAATATCCCACAAGGGGCATTAATGCCTGAAATCCCCCGAACCATGCGCCTGCGATACACATATGCTTTGCATTGATTCTGTCCAGGGAAAGGCCCTTACAGACAGATACTGCAAATGCATCCATAGACAGGCCTATCGCCAGTATAAAAAGTTCAAAAATATTCATGTGTTTTTTGCTCCTTTTCCTGTATAAAATAATTTTTCAGTAACATAGAACCCTTCCCGGAAGACTTTTTTATGTTATCTGAACTGCTGTAATGTTCCTGCAGCATAAAAAAAGAGACACACAGACAGCTGTTTTAACTGTCCATGAGTCTCATCGTTTACTGTAATACCGGGTGCATATGGCACCATTATGTCGATAGTACTACACACTCTTCAAAACATATCTGAAAAATGTTCCGGAATATGCCGATTACTCCCTCGCGGAGAATGGCCTTATTTTATCATATTGATCTATATTTATCAAGTAGATTTTTTGTCAGTCTGGAGCTCATAAGCACCACCTCGTTACTGTTCACAGAAACACGCTTCACGATGCCAAAAATATGCACCTCCTAGTCAACAAATATCAATCATGTATTGACTCAAATGATGATTCTTTAAATTCCAGTCATCAGTTTCCCTGACATACGTTGACTTATATGACAATTCTTCAAATTCCAGTCATATGCTTTCCCGATATTCGTTGCCTTATATGGCGATTCTTCGAATTCCAGTCATATGCTTTCCCGGCATTCGTTGACTTATATGGCAATTCTTCGAATTCTAGTACATCGTTTCGTAAATAACTATACCAATCGCGTAGGATGCGGATTCGAGTGTG
>ENA-OYVR01000228-OYVR01000228.1-human-gut-metagenome-genome-assembly--contig:-NODE-228-length-13452-cov-4.199821_pt1 | contig 13452 bp, 15 predicted proteins | sample MGYA00244158_ERZ653373 | MGnify/ENA primary metagenome ERZ653373 (study PRJEB26926, sample SAMN06164990) | human gut metagenome | biome: ENVO:00009003; feature: ENVO:2100002; material: ENVO:00002003... | reverse complement strand
CTATTATGCTAGTTAAAACTAAAATGTTTTAACTAGCTTTTTTATTGTCTTTTTTTCTTCTTGCTTTTTTCTTTTTAAGTTGCTGAAAGTATTTACTTGATCATGATTGAATAATTGTTTATGGAATGAATACATAAATATAATCGTTGTTACTGCTAGAATTTGAAAATCGCAACAGGAAAAAGCGACCATACACACCCCATGCCTTCCCTCTCGACCAAACCACATTTTTTACACCTAGCACTTAATACAATAGAGTGCTAATCAAATAAAAAACTAATATCAATTATAAAACCACCCCTTTTTTAGATAAAAATTTTTGGAAAACGAAAAATCAAGTTTTGAAAAAAATGAGTTCAAGTATTTTTGCGAGGGGTAAGCGAGTAGTAGACGAGGGGTAGACGAGGGGTAAAAACGTCTACATTGAAATCATTTATAATGTAGGGAGGTAGAGAAAGAGAGGATGAGAGTATGCCAAGGGCAAAGAGTGTTTCAGAATTAAAGCGTGAGGATGAAGCTAAAAGATTCTTTGACGAGTATTCAAAGAGTGGGAATATTACGAAGTCCATGCAAAAGATTCGTCCTGATTTAAGCGATAAGAGTGCTTATAACAAGGGATATAAGATATTAAACAGTCCTTTATTTAGGAATGTCATACATGAGAGGGTAAAAAAGAGAGACCAAAGGAGTGTTATGACAGTAGAGCAACGTAGACAATGGCTTAGTGATAACATTCAAGACGAAGAAAAGGACATGAAAGACAGATTAGGATGCTTAAAAGAGCTAAACAGAATGGATGGCATTGGAAAGAGCAATATTTTAAATGTTGGAAGTGTAAATAATATTACTGTTGAACAGAAAAGAGCGATTGCGGAGGAAAGAATCAACGATATATTAGGTATCAACATGGGAAGTGAGTTTTTAGATGCCGAGGTAATAGAACACGAGGAGGACGATAACAGTGAAGAAACAGACTCTTAGTGTTACGGAACAGTATTTTAAGGATGTAGAGGACTTAAAGGAAGCCAAAGCTATTAATAAGAGTCAAGAAGAAGTTGTTAGGTTGTTGAAGGGAGCTACCCCGAAGTATAAATTGAAGAATTGGACGAGAGGGTATATCCCCGAGCATTACAAACGACTCAATATTTCTAGACAAGAAGCTTTTAGGCTTGCGGTTATCGGTGCAAGAGAGGCTTTGACATATTTTCAAGTCAATCTTCATTTTACACAAGCTATGTTGTTCGGTGCGGTTGTAGAGGGATACGATACAATCTATGCAATTACAACTTCTCAGTATGGCAAAAGCTGGACTTTAGGTATGATTGCTATTTATCGTGCGTATAAAGGACATCAAGTACGAATTGCGGCCGCAACGGGAGAAACCGCTACTATCATCATGTCAAAAGTTATCGGACATTTACAAAATGCAGACGAGTCTATTCAGAGTTCTGTATTAGATTCAGGAAACAAGATTGAAAAATTACAGACTTCTACTTCCAAGACTAAGATTTCATTTAAAGGCGGAGGATGTGTAGAAATCGTTACATTAGGTGGAAACAGTGTGGACCCGAAGAAAAACAACAACGCTATCGGTAAGGGTGGAGATTATATTATTGACGAAGCAGCTCAAGTCAGTGAAGATGCGTATGCCGAGATAGGACGAAGGGAATTTTCAAGTGTTGACGGTTCAAAAGAGCTTGAAATTGCTATTTCCAACCCCCACAAACGAGGTGAGTTCTACGATTGCATGACAAGCGACAAATACCCCGAAGGAACATTAGTTGTTTGGATGGATGTACGTACTGCATACGAAGAAGATCGTATGAAAAGTGCATCTCAGATACTAAATTCTCATTTTTACAAGAATAGAAGTACTTGCCAACGTTATTTAGTATGCGAATTAGAGGAATTTTCAGATGAAAGTATGTTCAAAACAATGACTTTAGACGATGATAAAGTCGATAGTTCCTATAAAAAGCGTTTTTTCTTAGGTATTGACTCGGCTTATACAGGAAAAGACGGAATAGATGTTGCTTTATGCTCTCAAAATAGATACGGAAACTGTAAAATCGAGACAATTTACAATCTTAAAGAGGGCATTTGGGTACAAGGAGTCACATCTGAGAAGATTATTGCCAAAATTGTTAAGATTATCGAGACATTAAACATCAAATATGTTTGTGTTGACGTTGGATTCGGTACTTGGTTGACCGAAGGATTGTCAAAATACTCTGATAAGCTAGGATTTATCCTTGAGGGTGTCAATTTCCAAGGAGGGCCAACAAAAACTCGTATTAAAGCAAGACATTACAGTGCGGTTTATGCATTCAATCTAAGAGCGGAAATGTATTTAGACTTTCAGCAGCTAATGGACAGTAAGAAATTGACTTTCACAACGGAAGTCGCAAAAAGATTAAAGCCTGAATTGCTTGCTACAAGGACTGTATCGAAGAATAATAAGAAGATAGCCATTATTCCTAAGGAAGAGATAAAACAACGCTTAGGACACTCTCCTGATGCCCTAGATTCCTCAGTACTTTCTGTCCGCAGTTGTTTAATGTATAATCTAAGCAGTGAAATACTTGCGTATGCAGAGAACGATTAGGAGGTGCTAATTTGAGTCGAAGAACAAAGAAAAGACAAAAGGATAGAGTTAAACTAGCATCCAATACCTATGTGTCACCTAACATTTCGCACAATATTCACAGTTCTAATGCAGAAACCGAAGCCGAAAAGGTAATGGAAGCTATGTTAAACTGCAATTCAGACTGCATCAACGGATTTATAAAGACAAACTTTAAGAATCAGTTTGATGAGATTGATTGGATGATAGACAATCTACCAACGCTACCATATGTTATCGGTAAGGTTATTGACTTTATATTCTCAAACGGAATCACAACGGGTGACGAGAATTTAGACAAGGATGTTCTAATGCCATTCCTTTATAGACGCAATGTACAGGGTGTAACAAACTATTCCGTACTTCAAAATGCTATTATGCAGTCGTTATTGTACGGAAAATGTGGTATTCGTTGGCTAGACGAAGATAAAGGAATTGTTACAGAGAATTATCGTAATTATGTTTCTATCATGCGTGAAGATGATGAATATAAAGGCTTTAGAGTTCCTATCTGTTATGCTATGTCGGCAGACGATAAAGAACCTATCTCATTAGGAACAAAGGAAATCGACTTTGACGAAGCGTTATTCCTTCAAACAGGCAAATTAATGTCCAAAGACGGAACAATCATTGTAGAAATCCCTGATAATTTCTGCAATTTAAGAAACGGAACAGACCATGAGAACGGATTATCTTGTTTATTACGTGATAAACAACGTCTAAAGCTATTAGGTGCGGTTTACGAGCGTTTGAACTACGATATTCAATATGATGGCCCTGGACGTTTGATTTTTTGGCTAAAAGACGGATTTGCCAAGGGAGATACGATTGATTTATCGGCTTCCCAAGTTTTAGACGAATCATCAAGTTCTAAAGCAGACAGAGCCGACAAAGCAAGAATTGAGGCTAAACGTCTAGGTCAGGAAATCAGAAATTCAAAATCAGACAATGTAATCCTTGCAAGTTCTATTTTTGAAAAGATGGATCACTTGCCTCGTGTTACAAAAGGTACAGAGTTCTTAGAATACCTTCAAATGAAGGAAGGTTCTATTATTTGTCAGTGTTTCGGTCTTACTCCTGAATTAATTGGTTTAGGGGATGTATCAGGAAACGTATCTATGGAAAGAATCATAGATAATGCCATGACAAATACAATCGTACCAATGCGAGAAAGGTTCGCCACTCAGTTTTCTCCTATGTTAAGCGAGAAATTAGGCGTACCAAAGGTTTATTTTGATAAATACGAATTGAAAGAACAACAAGACAAGTCTGCAAAGACATATAAATTAGCCTTGTCAGTTACTCAAATCGTAGGTGCTATTGTCAACGGAGCAGAAGCGTTAGACAAGAGAACAAAGAATTACATGATGGAATCAGTTACTAGAATGATGGATTCTATCGAGAAAACGCTATAGCGAGAGGAGAAAATAAAATGGAAATGGATATTTTAAAAAGTATCTTATCTGAAAATGAGGTAACACCCCTAGGAAGTTTGAATGGGACTCCGTTATATTCATTTGAAGATGCACAGAGAATCAACAAGATTGGATTGGTAAAAGAGAAAATCCAAGGCAAAGAGGTTGAATTTGGTGAAAGACCTATGCGACCTGATGGATTAGGATATTTGGAAACAAAAGCCAATGCAATCGCAGTTCCAACTTCTTTCTTTGAGAACAGATACAGAAAAGTTGAAGTAAAAGAGACAATTGTTGATGAAAAAACGAAGAAAGAAAAAGAAGTTGTTAAAGATGTATATTACGAAGTCGTAACAGACTACAGAGCTTGCAAAGAACAAGCAAGTGGACGTGTATATACAACTACAATTCATGTATATCAGATTGGAGCTAAGAAAGATTCAAAAGGAAATGCTGATTTATTCTTAATTGGTCAAAGAAATATTTCAGATACAGACTTTATCAACGAGTTCAAAGGCAAATTGAACAAAGAATCAATGGTCAAGATTCTTAAATTGATTGGTAATAACCCAACAAAACAAGTAGAAGATACATTAGAGTTTTAATTAGAAGTAAAAAAGTAGAAGAAAACAAGGCAATATTTGGAAATAAACAAAAGGTATAAACAGTTTTCACTGTCTATATAGATTTTTGCATATTTCGAGGTATTGCCTTTTTATATGCAAGATAACGAAAGGAGATACATAAATGTCAATTAAACGTAGTTTCACTGTAAAAATCACTTTTAAAGAAGGGTACGGAGACCCTATCACTTTAACAGGAAAAGATGCAACTGCTTTTAACACTGCTTGGCATAACAAATTGAATGACCAAGACGGAGCTATTGGATTTGAATGGCCAGTTATTACAACAGCAGGTGAAGAACCTAGTCAAAAAACAGTAACAACTTATACTTCATTCTTATTCTGCAATGTAGCAAAAGTAGAACGCTCAGAACAAACAGAAACAAAGTATACAGACGATCAATACCATGATGCTTAGAAGGAGAGACCATGCAAAACAACGTACAAACTATTAACGGTGTTACTTGGTTCGATTCCCTAGAAGAAAGAAATACTTTCTTAAAGCAAAATGGTAGACATGAGTTCGCATTGGAAGAAGCAGCAAAGAACGCAAAACAGTATTTGAAACTTCTTGATGTTATCGAAGAAAAAACGCAAATTGACGTTTATTCAAAATTAGATAGCGGCACTTTGCTATACGGATATGTAGTTCTAGAACCTAAGAAGAAATACAAGATTCCCGAAGATAAAGTTTTGTTAGAAGCACTTAGAAACAAAACTATCCAAAAGAGATACGATTCCACAATGGAAGAAATCTTAAAAGGAGCAAAGATTCCATACGAAGTCAAGAAATGTAATTCATGTGGCGGAAGGATTCAGAAATTATTCTATAAGCCAGTAATCGTAGTAGAAACGGAGACTAAGAAATAATGCCACAAAAGAAAAGAGTTCCAACATATGTAGCAAGCATTAAAGATAGCCTTGATCGTAGAAAAAAAGGAAAAGCATTTTATGACAATGCAATCACTTTATCTAGCGTAGATAAAGAAAACCATTATGTCAGTGTGAACCTATCCTCAGGGTACGTAGAAAACAAGCCTACACGTCTTATTGACGAGGGGGCAATAACATATGATGGTGGAGATGATATTCGTCTATACATCAAAAAAGGGGCAGTACAAGCGTTCTACGATAGCTTGAGTTCTGATTATGTAGGATATATCAACTTAGCTCACATTGACATTACATCACTCCCTTTAAACTTAGGTACATGGACTAAAGATGATTTAACAGTTGTCGATATTGGGGATGGAAGAAAAGGTCTTGATGTAAACGTCAAACTAAATAGGGAATTGCACATTGTGCAAGATTTATTGAAACAAGAAATACCATTGAGTATTAGTGCAGAACTGAGAGGGACACTCGATTTTGAATCGTCATTTAAGTTTAATGCACCATTCTACAACGAAATCGAGATTGCTGGTTTCTCAGTTGTTGCAAATCCAGCCAATGTAAACAGTACAGGCGAAAATTTAAACAGTAAAGGAGACTCAGAAATGAACCTATGGGAAAAGATTTTAAAGTTGAGTTCTGAAAATAAAGAAGAAAAGAAGAATGAAGCTTTAGAAAACAAAGAGGAAGAAAAAGAAGAAAAAGAATCTTCTAAAGAAGAAAAAGAACCTGAAAGTAAAGAAGAAGGAACAGAAAACAAAGAAGAAGCTAAAAAAGGCGAAGAAACATTAGAAACTGTTGAAATGTCTAAGGATGACATGGAAAAAATCAACAAATTCATGGATGCATTTGAAGCTTTAAGCGCAAAAGTTGAAGCATTAGAAACAGAAAATGCAGAATTAAAAGAAAAATTAAAAAGTTCTAAGAAAGAAAAAACAGAATTTGAAAAGAAAGCAGAAAGCACATTAGACAGATTGTCTAGTTTGATCTCAGGACAAGCTAACGATAAAGAAAAGAAAGAAGAAAAATTAACTTCTACTTCTAAAGTTAGCGGAGATATGTGGGGATAGGAGGTAAACCATGTTAGATTTATTATTTACAAATCCTGATAACACATTATTAGAAAAAATGGCAGTTACACCAGGAATGGTAGAACGCCTAAGTTCTAATATCGAGGATTTAACATCATTCTCAAGAGCTTATATTGATTATGAAAAAGCAAGACAGAATTTAGCAGCAAGTTCTACTAAATCAAATGCAGGAACAATTGGTATCAGTACTGATTATTCAGATAACTCACCAGCCAATCCATTCCAAAACGTTTTCCCATTAGTTTCTTGGTTAATGAACACACCAGCTTCACGTAAGATGCAAGGTGCTATGAACCGAGGAGCATGGAGCGTTACAAAAAAAGAAGATGGCAAATTCTATATTCAGTTGCCATTCACATACGGAACAACAGAACCTAAATTAACACAAGGTGAATGTTGCTGGGTTCCATTAGATTTAGCTAAATGCGGTAGCAATGCACCATTAGCATTATTGTGTTTAAAGAGTTGCGAACCTATTATGGATAGCTTAGTAAATGAAACACGTAAAATCAAAGCTAATGACATGGTTTGCTACTTCCAACGTGAAGGAGAAACTATTAAAGAAGCTCAGAAACGTATGGATTTAATTTCAATGGCATACTTCACTGCTTATAACGTAATCTTAGGAACAATGGCTACAGGTACTGCTACATTGAAACCATTCCATGGATTATTGGAAGTAATGGAAGATAAAGCAGTTATCAAAATCGTAGGTACAAACGTATTATCTGCATTTGATTCAGTTGCATTACGTTTAGCAGCATTAGGAGATGGCGATTATAAATTCGCTTGTCACCCATTAGTACTTGAAGGTATTAAATCTGTTATTGTTCCAGGTAAGTTCAACGGAGAATATCCTGATGGATGGACTCGTAACAAAGAAACTGGAGAAGTCGCATTTAAAGGACATGGATTTATCGCAGATAAATTAGTTCCATGTGATATTACTGCTGGTACAGGTGATGTATGGGTATTAGAAGGAAATACAGTAGGTTTGGTAATGGGAACTACTTTCCAACCATCTGAAAAATTCCAACGTCATACATTCGGTGCTACAGATACTCCATCTGAAGGATGTGCTACTCAATGTGATTACTACTACAACTTTGGATGTGCATTTGGAACTGATGCAAACCGATTAATGGTAATCCAAGGTATTCCAATGTCAGCAGCTACATTAGGAGATACATTGAACGGATTAGACCTTGTATTAAGACCAACAACTATCGTACCAATCAACATTGGTGAATAATGTACGAAAAAATTATCGAACAATTGAAAAACTATTGTTCGTGCATAAAGGAAAGCGATTTAGAAGCAGATAAGCTTGAAAAGAATGTTGGAGAACTAATTGATTTAATTAGTACCATCACTTGTTGGAAAAACCACCCTTGTGAGACTTTCCTCTCATCTCAAAGAGAGGAAGTCTTTGATGTTGGTGAATTTAAGAAATGCGGTTGCGATTCAGGAATTGTACGTATACCGCTATTCTATCCAATGATTGACCCAACAACGATTGAGGTATCTGTTATCACTAGAAATAGAATTACATTTACTACTCACAAACTAGAAGTTGATAAAGATTTTTCTTATAACCCATACGACAGTATCGTGTACGTTGATTTATCTAATATCGACTACAAAGATGTGTGTAATTGTGGATGTGATGAATTATCTAAGATCGTTGTCAGTTATGTAGCTGGATATGAAACGATACCAGAATGTCTATTGCCTGTATTCTGCGACTTCCTACAATTTGTTATCGCAATGAGCAGATGCGAATGTGGTTGTAGCATGTGTGAAGAAACAGATGGTAGTGATGTTCTTATTTCAGAAGAAAATTCTGATGCTCAGATTTCTATTAGTATGTATGTTCGTGAACATATTACAAAAGCGTATTCTGAACAGTTAGGTATCTTATCAGTATGTAATTCAAAAGACATATGGGTTGGTGATGTTGTGTGAGAATCAAATATATTGGAATGAAAAGTTCCACAAAGAAAAACGGATGCCCCGTATGCGGTGCGAAAGCCAAATCAAACACATCTTATGAATATTCAAAACGTATGTGTTTGCCTAGTGGCCTAGTAAAAATCTTCCTTATGAACAAAGTTGAGGAAGTATCGTATGAAGATGGTGTATTCCTAAAAGGCTTTAAATACGTCTATGGAGGCAAACTTTATTACCCCTTTATCGAGGTGTAGGAAATGCTAAAAGGTCTCTTAGAAGATGTTATAGAAGCGTGTGAAGAAGATTTTGAAGGATTGGCTAGTGAATTAGAAGAAACTATGCGAGAAGAAGCTCCAAGAGGGAGTAGATTCTATGCTCAAGAAATGACAAGTATGCCATGGAACGAATATAGGCCAGGTGCTTTAAAAGATTCAATCACGAAAGAAAAAGTATCTAATACCGAATATCTAATCGGTGTAGATGCAGACAAACTAGAAAAAGATTCTAGAAACCCTTCTCACGTTGATTACTCCCCAATGGTACAGAATGGAACAAAACGAGTTTATACATTAGTACGTAAAAACGGAAGGCCATTCGTTTGGGTAGATGAAATGGGAAAGAAACACTTTGCACACAAAATTAAGATGCCACCTAGAAAGGCAAATGATTTTGTTGCTAGAGCGGTATCTAGATTTGATGCAAAAGTTAAATAAAGGAGATTAAAAATGGAAGAAAAAGTTGTAAAAGCTAAAAAGACTCCTGAACAGAAAGTAGATGTTCAAGCATTTGTTTCACGCAAATTAAACGCTTTAAATCAATTAGGCGGTGCTAAAGCAGAACGTGCTATGGAGCGTGTACTAAAAGCTACAATGGGAGGGCAAAAATAATGTCTAACTGCAACATTAACAAAATCATTAGTGACAAATTAAGTGTCTCTAAATTAACTAAAACTCAAGAAATTGATATTACTATCATGAGTGATATTGATTCTTGTTTAAAAATCAATACTCGTAAATTTGAAAAGATTACAGGTACTTCTAGTGCTTATACATCACGTACTATCGCACCTGATTTAATCAATGTTTGCGAATCATTTGGATGTAAGAATACAGGTACATTGTTCATCACTTCTAAAGAAACGGATGCAGAAGGTGCAGACGGAAAAAAAGTACACACAAGTGGTGCGGTATTTAAAGCATTGAAAAATGCATTAGACTTTGCAGCAGGTGTTGTTTACTACTACGTAAATGTTCCTCAAGCAGGTACTTACACAATCACAACAAAGATTTCAGATGTTTTAGATCGTGAAATGACTAATGCAGATGAATATACAAGCACTTTAAAAGCAGATAAAGAAGGATTCTACCCTGTACAGATTGACCTATCTACTGTTCCAAAAAAAACAAGCGAAACAGGATGGGAAGCAAGTACATCAGGTGTCCGTTTAAGCATTGAAGTAGCATTAACAGATAAATCAGCAGATAGTATCTTGATTGGTATTTCTTCAATTTCATTCTTTGAAGAATTTGCAGACTTAGATTCTAACAATGACATTAAAGTAAGCTGCTTATCAGGATTTGATGGTGACGACACTGTAGACCCTGTAGATACAAGCTGCTTTGACGATTCTTATGATGATGATTCTGCTTCTATTGAGCGTTCATTTACAGGTACTCAATTAACATCTAACTACTTAACTATGAACCCATTCATTAGCAAGGGAGATAAATCTCAAGGCTTTATGATGCGTACTCAGGAAGTAGTTATTGAAGCAGATAAAGAACATTCTGAATATGGTTCAATCCATATTGCAGACCACTTTGTTGAAGAATGTGGATTTATCTATGTAGCATTGAGTGACCAATGCAATATCACAGATTCTACTTTGAACCGAATCAACACTCCATTGTTGGCTAACTTAGATGAGTCTCAATACCAAGTATTGAACAGTAAAATCAATCCAAGTTTAGATATTGAAGGTTCAAAGATTTACTTCAACAAAAACTTAGTAGGTAAAACATTGAAGATTTCTTATCCAATGACTGTTGATGTATTGCAACACTATGTAGCAAACAACGATAGCTTAAAGAATAAGAGAGCGAAAGTTACAATCACTCGTTATAGAAGTGATGGAACTGCGGAAGTATTTATTTACCACAATGCAAAAATTACTTCATTCCCAATGGGTATCCCTGATGACGGAGCGTTTGAATTTAGCTTAGCGTTCAAGAAAGATGCTCGTGGAAACTGGTATGAAGTTTATGTAGTAAACAAAGCTAACGCTAATTTATAGAAATTGAGAGGCAAATGAGATGGAAGAACAAAAGATTTTAGAACCAACACAGTTAAATGCCATGATTGAAAAGTTAAAAGTAGCTCGTGAGGATGATACTCCTCACGCAGTCTATGGCAATGGTGGTGAAATTGCAGTTGTTGGTGATGCAAATAAGACAGATGTTAAAACAATTGATATTGAAGTGAATTTCAGATTCACTGAAAAAGAAATCGAAGAACATAAAATTGATGTTCCTGAGAACGCTAAAAGAGTAGGGCAATACGTTATGTTTGATAAGAAGTTTGAAAATCTAACATTATCTCCTAGACAAGATATGAAGATGGTAGAAGCTTTAATCGAAGTAAAACCATTGTTATTGGATGCAGAACAAATCCTAGACCCATATAAAGAAAAATTCCAAGAAATTGAGGAATACTACGGTCACAAATTCATTGAAGGAAAAGATGAAATCGTTACAACAGATGCAGATGATGAAGAAGTGAACAAGACTATGGTTCAGATTTATGAAGCGTATATGAATGAAGCGAATGAACAGATTTTCCATTTATACGCTCAATCCTCTACAAATTTAGTTGATGGGCTTTATAAAGTTGTTGCAATTTTCTTAGGATTAGATGAATTTTATGAAGATCACATGATGCAATATTCAGTTTTAACTTGCATGATTAGCCTAATTATCAAATATCCTGAATTATTCAATGAGGTAGAAACAGTTTTTATCAAATAATTGATAAGGGGGATGATAAAAAGGATTCAGTAAAAAAAGCAAAGTCTTATGTTGCAGAACTAAATCTTTATTCAACCATGGCTCATTATGTCGGTAAAATTCTAAAAATACGCCCCAATGAGATATTAGACCATTGGGGTGTTTCTGAATTAGTTGTAGCCTTTGGGTACTACGCAAATCTACAAAGCGATAAAACATGGAATGAAATTAACGAGGCAAATAAAAATCCTAAAAAGAAAATACCTCAGATTGACAGATATGCGGTTCATTTCATGCAGAAAACAGATTTAGCGAAGGAGTCCGAAGATGTCAGTACGTGAAGTCGGTGCTAGGTTAGTCCTTGACATTAAGGATGCCGAAGCAAAGATAAAACAACTTGAAAAAGAGTTAAAAGATATTGAAAAGGCAAAGCTCAAATTTGATGCTAACACCAAAGAATTAGAAAGAATTAAGGCAAGATTAGAAGAAATCAAAAAAGAAAAGGAAGCTTTAGAAAGACAAAAGCTTGCTATGAAAGTAGATTTAGATAATCTAGCTAATTTCAAGAATCAATTATTGGATATTAAAGATGATATTAGTGAGCTTAAAAAAGAGTTATTAGCCTTGAGTAATAAAAAGCTTTCTATTGATATTGATTTAAAAGCTAATGCCAACGAAATTCATGATGTCATTAACGACATGACACTAGGTGAAAACGATAAAAGTGTTAAGCTTAAAGACCTATATAGTGCACGTGAAGCTCTCAAATACGATATGCGAGAGGTTGGCATTGAAATTGATGAAGTACAAAAGAAAATTAACAATCTTAACAAAGAAAAGATAAAGATTGAAGCGAACATCAGTGAATTAAATGATGCTCAAAAATTGGTTGATGAGATTGATGATTCAATCGCAGATTTAGACAAAGAAAAAATAAAATTAGAAGCTGATTCTTCTAAGTTAGAAGATACAAATAAAAAACTAGATGAAACAATCGAAAAAGAGAATGATGTAAGAAGCACAAAAGCAGATATTGAGTCACAAGTTATCGGCTATCAAGATAGCTTGAATAAACTAAACAATCTTCAAAACGCTGCTAAAGCTTTGAAAACTGCTAGCAAGATTACATTTGATGTTGGAAATAAGATGTCAAATCTAGGCTCTAGTATGTTGAATATCGCTAAGAATTTCCAAAACAACCCAATAGGAGATATTGGACGATTCTTAGTACAAGGTGTTGGATATTCTAGTTTGTATAGATTGGTTTCGAGTGCACAAAACGCAATTGGTGATGCATTTTCAAATGGTGTTAAAAGGTACGATACAATCAACGTTGCGAAAAGAACGTTATCCACTGTAGTAGGTGATGTAGACGATTCTACAACGAAAATCCAAAAGATGATTGATAACCTAGATGAAAGTATTTTGGGCCTACCAACCACCTTAGATGATGCTCTAAGCCATGTTACGAGATTTACTTCAATCAATCATGATTTAGATAGGTCTCAAAAGCTATTCTCGGCAATTAATGATTCCATTTTGACATTCGGTGGTGATTCTGAGGGGGTAAACAATGCGGTTACTCAGTATTCTCAAATCATGGGTTCTAAAATGGATGCTCGTACATTGAGATCAATGGAAGATGCAGGTATGACACCAGCCTTAACTGCTATTGCAAAGAAATTTAATATGTCATTTGCAGAGTTTAGAGAAGCATTTACAGGTTCAAATCCAACTATTTCATTACAACAATTTGAGGATGCTCTGATTGAATTGGATGAAAAAGGCGGCGGTGGCCTAAATTCGTTGGCAACTATGGTTAAATCATCTGTAGCCACAATTGGTAATGCTCTGTCT